>JGI20225J20221_1000291_pt2 | contig 60252 bp, 63 predicted proteins | sample BioMet4_FD_20221 | JGI IMG/M metagenome (IMG submission 20221) | reverse complement strand
AAAAAGCGCCTCGGCGATCTGGATGTGCTGATCTCCCGGCTCTATGAGGATTATGTGCTGGGAAATCTCCGGGCAGAACGGTACAAAAAGATGTCCGCAGACTATGAGGCGGAGCAGGAGCATCTGAAAGTCAATGTTGCGGAATCGGAAGACTGGCTCAAAAAGCAGCAGGACATGAGCGACGGCCTTAACAGCTTCCTTGCCCTGACGAGGAAGTATGTGGATGTGGAGGAGCTGACGCAGACGATTGTGAACGAGTATATCAAGCAGATCGTCGTGTTTGCGCCGGACAAATCCAGCGGCCACCGGCAGCAGAAGATCAAGATTATCTTCAACTTTGTCGGCGATATGGAATTGGGCGATGTCAGTGAGCCTGTGACCTATGAAAGAACCCCCAAAATGCAGAAAACGGCGTGACCTTTCGGCCACACCGTCTTCTGCGGCAAAATAGTTACTTGTAACTGTTAAGCCAGGACTTTCAGGGCTTATGGCGGAAGCGGTGGGATTCGAACCCACGAGGCATTGCTGCCTACCTGATTTCGAGTCGTTGGAAACTACTGTCCCCTCGTGATTTTTGGTGGCTTTTGTGAGCGTGTAAAAACGCCGAAAACCTCGATTTCATGCGGGTTTATGGGCATAAATGCCCTTGCAGAAAGGCTTTGCAAAAAATCACTCCACAAGCAGGTTTTTGGGATAAGTGTGAGCAAGCTGTGAGCGCTCGCAGTGGGAACATAAAGTGTTTATTCTTTTGCCGTCGTATATTTCACTTGATTTTGGGTAAGCTCTCAGCTATACTGATACTAATTGATGCCACAACGTATCACAAGGCGGTGAGGTCATGAACACAAAAGAGCTTTCCCAGATGATGCAGGATAAACACTTTTTTGATTTGAAGAAAATGCAGTATAAGTATTCGACTGAGGCAGTTGCCGATCTACTGGAAGCTTTGCAGGCAATGAGTTATCGGAATTTGTCCATAGCGGATTTCGACGGCAAGCCTTGCTGCTATCTGCCGAGCCATTGCAACATCTCCACCGGGGTTATTAAAAAGCTGCTCATGGTAACCGACAGCAAGGAGCGTTTTGGCAAAAAGGCAATGACCGACGAGATTGATGCAAGCCTGCAAATTGAAAATATCCACTCCAACCGTGACAGCGTTCGGAAAATTTTAGACGGCTTTGCTCCCGAGAATGACGAGGAAAATCGCATTTTCGGTATGAAAAAGGGACTGGATTTCATTGCCAATACCGAGAATAAAATCACAGAGGAAAACCTTCACAAGCTCTATATGCTTTCAGTGGGTGACTTGTTGGAAGGGGACGACCGCTTACCAAATGGTTCGTTTTATCGGAATGATTCCGTTTTTATTGTGGGTGACAAGGAATATCACAAAGGAATTTCCCACGAGCTTTTGCCCGGTTATATGGCGAAGCTCATCGCCTTTGCCAATCAAAAAGACGGGATTTCCGAGCCTTTGAAGGCATCTATGCTTCATTTTTACTTTGCCTATCTTCACCCCTATTTTGACGGCAACGGCAGAACGGCAAGACTGTTCCATCTGTGGTATTTGGTGCAGCAGGGCTTTCCATCCACCTTATTCTATGCGTTTTCCAAGCATATTAATAACAGCAAAAATGCTTATTATAACAGCTTTTTGCAGATTGAGGACAATGCCAAAATCAGCGGTCGACTGGACTTGACTCCGTTTCTCCTATACTTTAACGAGAATATTTACAGCAAAATCGAGGGTGAGGACATCTCGGAGGATCACTTTGCAGTATATCAAAAAGCCTTGGAGCAAGGTAGCATTACGGAGAAGGAACGGGAGCTCTGGAGCTTTGTGCTTTCCTCTTATGGCGGAAATGAGTTTTCCACCAAGGAGCTGGAACGTGATTTTGGCAATGCTGCTTATGCCACTATTCGTGGCTTTGTGCTGAAATTTGAAACCTTAGGCTTGCTTAAATCGCAGAGTTATGGCAATCGAAAAAAGTATTGTGTTGTAGCAGTTTAACAAACCACCGCTATAGCGATTTGGGTGGTCACAGAATGATGACCCGTGCTTACAACGAAACCTACTTGGATGATGCCATGCAAAACCTTGGCGATATACCGGACTATGCACTTGTGGATTGCGGCTACGCCCTCGACGAGTTCTTTTCTTGGCTTATCACCAGTGGAATTGCTAAAAAATTTGAAAGGGGCAACCCAGAATATGTGGCAGGAATGTCGGGCGTGGAGCTTGCCCGAGAGGTGATTATTCTCACCACTGGTAGCTATCCGACCAAGGGGAGAGTCATCAAAGACTTTGCAGGGTGTGAATATTGGGCAGGGTGGATACTCGCCTATTATCAGTGGTACAGTGGTCTGAAGTTTTCAAATATGACGGAAAATGGGCTTTCCTTGTCAGCGGTATTGTCCCTTATAGTCTCCACGAGGCAGATCAGAGCAAATTTGTAGATACCGCAAACGAGATCATCAGCCGCCATAAGCTGGAGAAGCCCTCCAACCTGACAACGATCAGAAAAGCAAGAGGGTTTACGCAGGAACAGCTTGCCTGACAGTCGGGGGTGGCACTTCGCATGATTCAGCTTTATGAGCAACGGCAAAATGACATTAACAAAGCACAGGCAGGTACATTACTCAACTTGACAAAGGCACTGGGCTGCGAGATGCAGGACTTGATGGAATAGGAGAAATAATGAACGGACAAAACCGCAGTGATATAAAAGTCGGTGCTCGGGTGAGCATTGTGCTCAAGGCAGACCAGCGCACCGGCAAGCGAACTGAGGGGATTGTGGCAAGGTTGCTGACCAATAGCAGCACTCATCCCCACGGCATCAAGGTCATGCTGGAGGATGGGCAGGTTGGGCGAGTGCAGGTGATATTGTAACTATGAAACAGGGCATGAGGAACGGTATAATCACCGTTCCTCATGCCCTGTTTCTTTACATTCTGCCAGACGTTCTTCCAATTTGGCTACCTGCGCTCCCAGTTCTTTTAGTGGCAAGTCACGATACATCTCTCGAAAAACCTCGTATCGGTGGTACAGCGTATCTCGCGGTGGCGGGAAGAAAATTGTTTTTTCGCCAATGACTGTGCCGTCCAACTCTCTGCGGCAAATTTCATCATCCAAAGCCGCCATATAAAAGCAGGTTTTTTCAAATTCCAGCCGTGATTGTTTGCGATGCTTGCAAGAACAAACAAGTCCTGCAACCCCTGCGCCTATGCCAAACAGAGCCATGACACTGTTATAACATTTTGCTTTGTTCATTCTGTAACCTTCCCTCCAAATATGCAAAGTCTGCCTGCAAACGGGCGTCAGACCATGCCCCACGGGCAGTAGCTAACAGCTCCTTTGCACGATCATATTCCCTCTGTTCCATGAGAGCGAACACGTCCAGCACCGCTATGTTGCCACCGTATAGCTTGGTCGCTAAGGAAGTGCAAAACAGCTTTTGACTGCTCTTATAGAGTGCCAATGCCTTTTCGGTCTGTCCGTCATAGAAATAGCAGACGCACAAATTGATGGTATAGACCAGCTTAAGATTCTGATACAGCCGTGCATTTTCGAGGCCTTCTAGCAGATCAATTGCCTTTTTGTACTCCTTTAGGTCACAGTATCCCGCCGAGAGATTCAAGGTAAACAAATTTTGTAAATACCGTCCCTTTGCTTTTTGACGCAACGCTTCAACCGCTTTGATATATTCCTGCGGCTTGCCTTGCTCTAAAAGCAGGGCGACAGTTTTCATCTTTTTCAAATAGCTGCGGTGATAGAAATGGTTAAACAAAACTGCCGCTATTACAACCGCTGCACCAAATATCCAGTAGGTTTTCACGAAAATTTCCTCTGGAATATTCAGCGCCTGTTTGATAAACAAAAGGAGAAGCCCCAGCGCCACGCCAATGCCAATCACTTTCAAAATATGTTTCATATTATTTTTCCTCCAGACTCTGCCGTATCCGCACCAGTGGCTCACCATAGTCCTCGTAGCCGACGCAGTTGCAAATCAAATTGTTAATGCTCTGCTCTATTAGCGGCTGAGCTTGCTGCTCCCTGTCGATGCAATAGTCCAAGGCGGCCACATCGTCCCATGCACGATTGAGAAAAGCAACCTCCCTCCGCCCATGAGTTTTGGTAAGCTCTATCTCACCTGCTGCTTGCAGGTAGCGTTGTATCAAGCTGTTTTCAATTCCTGCGTTGGTAAGGCTGTTGATAAGTCCCTCTAAAAACACCTTGGGCAGACGATTCCACTGCGCTCTGCTCATGCCATACAGTACAAACAGGTATCGCGTTTCGCAGTGTACCGCCAACAGGCAACTATGGTTATGTAGTATCCGTCCTCTTTTATCCAGCTGTACACAATACGCCTCCACACCCACCCGATGGACTTCTTCAAGTTGCTTTTCTGATTGAGGTGCGTGATAAAGGAATCGGCAGCATCAATGCCATCGTATTTCGCACAAGGGTACTCGGGGCAAAGTGAGCAAAACTCCACTTGATGCGCCATACCACAGCGAGCAATGGCACAGCCTTGGTTGCCTGAACCACCACCGCATCTGGGGCAATAGCCTCCGATATGCATCGTACAGAGAAGACAGTTCAGCCCGCACAGGGAAACATTTGTGTTCTCTCTTGCAAAGTTTTTCATGTGCCTCGCCCCACTAACAGTCAATTTCATAAAATCATTATACCCGTTAAGCTCGTCTGTGTGAAGAACACAGGCGAGCTTTGTTATGCAAAAGGAGGAATTTTCATGCCGAGATTATCAAAGAAAGCAAAAGCTGAGTGGGCGTTTTTCATTAACCCGCTCACCGGAAAACGACAGTTTAATCTCTTGTGTCAGCACTGCACCTGCGAATGTAAGCAGAGCTATCGTGCCCAAATTCTTGCTTGTCCGAATTACCAAGCGGTAAAACCACGTTCCCAAAATGGGAATATGCTCTGATAAACTTCTCCACAAATGCCCCACAATCTCTAAACGGTGGGCAGAGGGAGTAACACCCTGGCCTGCCTTTTGAACGCCCCTTACACGGGCGAACAGGGGCGAAACACGCACCCACACAGGGAGATTTTCGCTTTGTGTATGTCGCTCTCGTTCTTCGTCTCTCGTCCCGCCCCGTGGGCGGTGTTTTTGCCGGCGAGAGGATGCACGCACAGAAGTGAGTACGGCGGCAAAAACTGCGGCGAAGCGGAGCCCGAGCAGGCGGAGGCACAGCCTGCGGATCGGGCGCCGCGAAGCCGCCGACGGGGTCCCGGGGTGTCCCCGGGCGCACACCTTGACGCCGGTTTCCGGCGGCAAGGTATAGTGCGTTATACCGCCAGCCAAACGCACGGCAAAAAGTCCGGCCCGCCTTGACGGGGCCGGGCTTTTTTGACGGGCGGGAAAACGCGTTCGCGCAGCCGGCCCCGCAGGGCAGGCGGTGCGGGCGCGTTTTCAGCTTGGCGGGCGGTATGTGAAAAAAGCTGCCGACGCTTGCCCAGCCTCGTCGAAACGGAAGGGAGTTTCGAATTATGCCCTACGCGATATTGCGGTTTGAGAAACGGAAGGGCGGCCCCGCGACCGCCATTGAGAAACACCACGAGCGCAAGAAAACGCGCTACGCCAGCAACCCGGACGTCGATCCCGAGCGCTCCCATCTCAACTATCACCTCATCCAGCCGCGCCTGAAATACTACGGCGAGATCCAGACCCGCATTGAGAAAGCGCAGAAGGAAAATCCGAAAATGAAGCTCCGCAAGGACAGCGTCAAGTTCATCGACACCATCATCACCGCCACGCCGGAATTTCTGGAGGGGCGGTCCGAGGAGCGGCGGCGTTTTTATTTTGAGCACGCGCTGGAGTTTTTGAAGCGCGAGGTGGGAGAGGAAAACATTTTTTCGGCAGTCGTGCATATGGACGAGCACAATCCGCACATGCACGTCTGTTTCGTGCCGCTGACCAGAGATCATCGGCTGTGCGCAAAGGAGGTCATGGGCGGGCGCGACAAGCTGGTGGAGTGGCAGGACAAATTTCACGATCACATGGCCGCGGAGTTCCCGGAGCTGGAGCGCGGTCAGGCCGCCGCCGCGACCAAGCGCAGGCACATTCCCACCTGGCTCTACAAGCAGGCGCACCGCCTGACCGACGAGATGACCGGCATCCGCGCGGAGATCGAAAGCATCGGCACCTTCAACGCCAACCGCCAGAAGGAGAAGGTACTGCAGCGGCTGCTGGAATGGTATCCGCAGATCAACGCTCTGGAGGCCAAGCTCCGCCCCTACGACGAGCAGCTGAAGATTCTCCGTGATAACGACGCCATCTACCGGCGCGAGCACGAGCGCATCCAGTGGGAGCTGGAGCTTGAGGAGCGCGAGAATCGGTCGCTCTCGTATGAGCTGCAGGAATATCAGGATTTCATCGGCTCCATCCCGTTCGAGCTGCTCGCGGAGCTGCGGCGGCGATTCGAGCAGCAGCAACAGCCTGGCGAGGAAGAAATGCAGAGGATGGAATGAGGAGGGAGAAAATGAGAAACAGAAACAGCGCCGCGCCGTGCAATCCGTCGCTCGCGATGGCCGAATACAATGCGGTTCACGCCGAGGAGCTGGAGGACTATCTGAGGGACTGCCCCTGCCGTGCGCAGATCATTCGCAGAGGATCCGTTTGATCAGAAAACTGTCATTCGATTTTCATGCTCTTTCAGGCAATCTCTTTCGGGAAAATCATTATTATCACACCACAGATCACACCATTTATCACACCACTCATTATCTATACAAACGGATTTTTATCTGATATAGTGCAAGAAGTAGGGGGCGAACACGATGCTCGATTGGAATCGAAACGGAAAGATTGACCCTGTCGATGTGGGCATATCCGTCGGTATTGACGATGTTGCGGCGGATAAACCGGCCAATGAGGAGAAGCCAAAAAGACCGATCGGATGCCTTGCGTCATGCTTGACGATAGACGAAATAGTCGTAGACCGTGTTGTCATAGAGGTTGTTGAAATGCTCCTGCGTGATTTGCAGGGACTTGTAAACGCCCTCTTTGATGGCGAGGCTGGGCACCACGATGACAAACTTGGAAAAACCGTAGGCCTTGTTCAGCTCAAAAATCGTGCGCAGATAGACATAGGTCTTGCCGGTGCCGGTCTCCATTTCCACGTCGAAGTCGTAAACGCCGCGCCGGAGCGCTTTCGTCTGAGGCAGGCCGTTGCGGAGCTGCACCGCCTGCAGGTTGGCAAGAAGTTCGTCCTCGGTCAGTTCCAGCTTGTTGCCGATGCCGTGGTCGGTGTCCTCCATGCCAACCTGCCCGGCGTAGGCGGAAACGGTGAAGTTGGCCTGCTTGGGCGTCTGCCCGCGAAAGAGGTCAACCACCGCCGAAACCGCCTGCTCCTGATATTGGAGGTTGGGGTCAAATTGTAGTTTCATGAGAGGCCTCCTACGCTGATGAAATGCTTACGCAGTCTACAGTCACCGGCATGAGCGTGGAGAGCCTGCAAGCCTACTCCTACGCTGCCGACTTTGTGGACGTTTCCCTTGACACCCTCACTGGCTCGATGGCAAAAAACGTCAAGTCGATGGCGAATGCTGCCGACGGTTCTGCAAAATATGCGGATGCCTACGCGCAGCTCGGCGTATCGGTTACCGATGCCAATGGCAATCTGCGAGATAGCGAGGAGGTCTATTGGGAGGTAATCGACGCGCTTGGCGGCATATCGAATGAAACCGAGCGTGACGCCCTCGCTATGCAGCTATTCGGCAAATCAGCACAAGACCTGAATCCGCTCATCGCGCAAGGCTCAGAAGGTATTGCGGCGCTGACTGATGAAGCAAAGCGCATGGGTGCGGTGCTTTCCGAAGAAACCATCGCCAAACTGGGCGCATTCGATGATTCCGTTCAGCGTTTGAAGCAAGGCTCAGAAGCGGCAAAGCGTGTTATGGGTACGGTGCTTTTACCGCAGCTCCAAGACCTCGCGGACGACGGCACGAAGCTGCTGGGTGAGTTTACCTCCGGGCTGGTCGAAGCCGGAGATGACTTTGATAAAATCAGCGAAGTCATCGGCAACACGGTCGGCGGGCTGGCGAACATGATTACAGCATTGAATATGACGATTCCGACGCTGCAAGCCGTGTTTGCGTGACCTGCAAGGAGCCTGCAAACAAAGTATATGCCGACGTGCCCTTCGGAAAATGGTGGGTACAGCCCGCGCACAGGACGCTCTATGTTGAAGCCGCCGACGGCGCATCGCTTTCGGAGCTTACCGCTATGGCGCAGGAGCTTGCGGAATCCATCGCTATTTCCGGGCGGTTGGAGAGCTTCGCCGGTATATTTACGCCGCAGCTCACGCTCGGCGACGAGGTGCATATTGAGGCTTCTGACGTGAGCGAGGAGGTTATCGGCACTGTGACCGAGGTCACGCACAGCTTCGGCAAGAGCGGCTTCTATACCTCGTTCACGGTCGACAGCGGCGGCAGAAAAGCAAAGTCCCGCTTGTCAGATCTGATTGGCAAAGCATCCGAAACGCTTAACACAAACGGCGTGGAAATTTATTAAACGGAGGGATAGCATCATGAAAGAAATCTGGAACTGGGTTCAAATTGCATTTGCCGCCATCGGAGGCGGTATCGGCTGGTTTCTCGGAGGAGCGGACGGCTTCCTTTACGCGCTGATTGCCTTTGTGGTCATTGACTACATCACCGGCGTGATGTGCGCGATTGTGGACAAAAAGCTATCCAGCGAGGTCGGCTTCAAGGGCATCTGTAAAAAGGTGCTCATTTTTATTCTTGTGGGTGTTGGCAACATCATTGACGTGCAGGTGCTCGGAGAAGCCGGTGTGCTTCGCACGGCGGTTATCTTTTTCTACCTGTCCAACGAGGGTGTGTCGCTTCTGGAGAATGCCGGACATCTCGGACTGCCCATTCCGGCAAAGCTGAAAGCGGTGCTGGAACAGCTCCACGACCGCAGCGAGAAGGAGGATAAGTAAATGAATCTGCATAAGCTCATTTTTACGAATAACGACTGCTACAAAAGCGGCAGGATGATGATGCCGAAGGGTATCATGGTACATTCGACCGGCGCGAACAATCCGTGGCTGAAACGCTATGTTGGACCCGACGACGGACTGCTCGGCGTAAATCAGTACGGTAATCACTGGAATCAGCACATGGACAGGCAGGTCTGTGTCCACGCCTTTATNGGCAAGCTGNNNGACGGCACNATTGCCACCTACCAGACGCGCTGCCGTGGAACATGGTAGGCTGGCACAGCGGTTCCGGCTCAAAGGGCAACGCCAACTACACCGGAACCGGTACGGACAAGGATGTGCAGGCGGCGGTTTCCTATCTGGAGAAATCGGCGCAGTTTGGAAATATCAATGCGCAGTATCTGCTGGGCAAAGTGTGTCTGGAAACCGGCATCGGTGATCCGGCACAGGCGATAGCTTGGATGACCAAGGCAGCGGAGGTCGGAAACGCCGGAGCGCAATATGCCCTTGGCAAGCTGTACCGGGATGGCACTCATGTGGAGAAAGATATTCAAAAGGCAGTGGCCATGTTCACAGCCGCCGCAGAGCAAAAAAATGAGTACGCCGCCTATCAGCTTGGCAGGCTGTATCTCGCCAGTACAGATACCCCTAAGAATGTTCCGGAAGCGGTCAAGTGGCTTACACTCTCCTCCGGCCTCGGCAATGCCTATGCGCAGTATGCTCTGGTAAAGCTGCATCTTGCCGGTGAGGATATGCCCAAGAACGTCAGTGAGGCAATTCGATTATTCACCTTATCGGCAGAGCAAAAAAATGAGTTTGCGGCCTACCAGCTCGGCAAGCTCTATCTTAGGGGCGAGGATGTTCCCAAAGATGTGGAAGATGCAATCCGCTGGCTGACCGCCTCCGCCGAGTTGGGAAATCAGTTTGCGCAGTACGCCCTGGGCAAGCTGTATTTCTATGACGGCGATGTTCCTCGTGATAAAGAAAAGAGTTTGTACTGGCTGGGGCTGTCTGCAGCGCAGGGCAATGTTTATGCGCAGTCTCTCATCGACAACATCAATACCCAGCGCAATCCATCGGTGCTGTTGGCGGCCACCAGACTGTTTCGTCAGTTGGAGAACCTGTTCCATGAGGACTATCGCAGAAGCGCCGGAGCCGATCATATCGACCGCAAGCGAAGACGAAAGTTGCAGGAGAAAAAACAGGCGCAGGGTCACAAGCGTGATGACCATGCACCGCAGATTTATTTATGATGGGAGGTTTTATTTTGTCAAGCTATATCTATTTTACAGACGAGCAAAAGGAGCGAGCGAACTCGGTGGATTTGGTGGATTTCCTCCAGCGGCAGGGTGAAAAGCTCCTGCCCTCCGGCAGAGATAAGCGGCTGGCCAGCGATCACAGCATTACTGTTCGTGGTAACCGCTGGTACGATCATTCCGCTGAACAGGGCAGCTATGCCATTGACCTTGTGAAACGGCTCTACAATCTGCCCTTTCCGGAGGCGGTCAGCCTTCTGTTGGGCGGCGAGCAAGGAGTGGAATACCGGCAGCACAGCGGGAACAGAGAACAGGAGCAGCGAAAACCTTTTGCCCTTCCGCCAGCGCACACCGATATGCGCAGGGTGTTTGCTTATCTTATCAAGCAGCGCTGCATCAGCCGGGAAGTGTTGGCGGAGTTTGCCAGAGAAAAGTTGCTGTTTGAAGATGCGGAATACCACAACGCTGTGTTCGTGGGCTTCGATGAAAACGGTGTGGCTCGCCATGCTCATAAAAAAAGCACCGCCACCGGCAGCGGCTTTCGCATCAATGTGGAGGGCAGTGATCCGGCTTATAGCTTCCACTACCTCTCGAAAAATCCTTATCTACACCGACTGTTGGTATTCGAGGCTCCCATAGATATGCTCTCTTACATCAGCCTGCATCTGCAGAACTGGAAAAGCGCCAGCTATGTGGCGCTGAACGGTGTGTCGGAAAAGCCAATTCTCAAGCTGCTGGAGCTGTACCCCCAGCTCGACCATGTGGTGCTGTGCCTTGATAATGATAAGGCAGGGCTAAACGCCGCCAGCCGAATCCACCATACGCTGCAGCAAAGAGACTTTGATAATGTGGCGTATGATATTTCGGCGCACAAGGATTGGAATGAGGAATTGCAGACAGCTTGTATGCAAAAGCAGAGTATGACAGCAATAAAAAATTGTATGAGATAGCAGTCATTTTCTCTCAGTCCCAGTTCTAATTTTTATAATGTGAATAGGTGTTCATTGATCTCAGCCTCTCGTCCACCAAGTAAGCATTCTACGATGGGTTTTAATGTATCTATTACTTTTCGTTGCTGTAAATATTTTTTATAGCTCTCTTTCTGACTGACCTTTCTTGTTTTCAAGCCGACGCACTCGTCCCAAACGATAGATATTTCAAGAAATTCAAATCCATCTTCCTCGATGCAAAACGGAAATTCAAATCCACCGTTTGGCTTGAATATTCGGATAAGCCGGGGGTTGTGCTTTTGCAGATTATTTGCAAACTTCAAAGCTTCAACAACGTCTAATTCTTGCATCCGCCCAGCTTCTATAAGCCGCTCAATATATGATACAACAGCATTTAGCGTTGCCGACAGATATGCATTGATAAAGCTGAATTCCCCTCTGCTGTGACCATTACAAAGATATTCATTGACAGCCTTTTCAAGTTGATCAAAGAGAATATTCACATTACTTCTCAAGATATTTTCCGCACTTTCATTTAGCACCATCGTATCACCACCTTGTATTGTAAACTTAAATTTATTTTACCACAGAAGACAAATCAAAGAAAGGAGTACCCCATGCCCTCACAAGTATATGTTCTCATAGCAGTGGTCGCCGTGATGTTCTCCGTCATCGGCGGCCTTTCTCTTTTAGCACACTATTACACCCTCAGTGGCATCAAGTCCAAGACAGTCGGTGACGGTCAGCACGGTACCGCTCGTTTCGCCACAGAGGGCGAGATTAAAAAGACATACACCCATGTACCCTATGAACCGGAGAAATGGCGGCATGGGCAAAATCTGCCCGCCCTGCAGGGGCTTGTGGTAGGCTGCAAGCAAAAGGCAGGCGCTACCATTGCTTTAGTTGATGACGGCGATATCCACTGCCTCATGATCGGTGCTGCCGGTGTCGGCAAAACCGCCAACTTCCTCTACCCGAATATCGAATACGCCTGTGCCTCCGGTATGAGTTTTCTCTGCACCGACACCAAGGGCGATCTGTTCCGTAACTACGCTGGCATCGCAAAGGATTACTACGGCTACAAAATATCTGTGCTGGATCTGCGTAACCCCACCCGTTCGGATGGAGATAATATCCTGCAGCTGGTGAACCACTATATGGATGCCTACATGGAGAACCCCGATAATCTCGCACTGAAAGCCAAAGCTGAGAAGTATGCCAAAATCACCGCCAAGACCATCATCACCAGCAGCGGTGAGGATGCCAGCAGCTACGGTCAAAACGCCTTCTTCTACGATGCCGCCGAGGGCTTGCTGACCTCTGTTATCCTGCTGATTGCCGAATATTGTCCTCCGGAGAAGCGGCATATCATATCGGTGTTTAAGATGATACAGGATTTACTGGCTCCCTCACCGGTGAAGAATAAAAGCCAGTTTCAGCTGTTGATGGATAAACTGCCCTCTGAGCATAAGGCAAAATGGTTTGCCGGTGCAGCCCTCAACACCGCCGACCAAGCGATGGCCTCGGTGCTGTCCACTGCCATGTCCCGTCTCAATGCCTTTCTGGATTCGGAAATGGAGCAAATACTCTGCTTTGACAGCTCGCTGGACACCGAAACCTTCTGCAAGGAAAAGTGCGCCATTTTCATTATTCTGCCAGAGGAAGATAACACGAAATATTTTATGGTATCTCTATTCCTGCAGCAGCTCTATCGGGAGATGCTGACGGTGGCTGATGAATACGGCGGCAAGCTACCCAACCGGGTGATGATCTTCGCTGATGAGATCGGAACGATACCAAAAATCCAGTCAATGGAGATGATGTTCTCAGCCGGACGTTCCAGACGGATTTCTATGGTACCGATCATTCAATCCTTCGCTCAGTTGGAGAAAAACTACGGCAAGGAGGGCAGCGCCATCATTATCGATAACTGCCAAGACATTCTGTTCGGCGGCTTCGCCCCCAACTCTGAAAGCGCCGACATCCTCTCAGGGGCGCTGGGGAATAAGACCGTCATGTCCGGGTCGATCAGCAGAGGAAAAAATGATCCCAGCCAAAGCCTGCAGATGATCCAAAGACCGTTGATGACACCGGATGAACTGAAAACACTCCCCAAGGGCAATTTTATTCTGGCTAAGACCGGCTGCTGCCCGATGCGTACCAAGCTACCGCTGTTTCTCAAATGGGGCATCCGTTTTGAGAAACCCTTTGAGGTAGAGGAACGTGCAGCCCGCAAGGTTGCTTACGCCGATCGTTTCGAGCTGGAGCAGGAAATCATGAACCGCCGCTGTGCTTATGATGAGGATGACTTTGCAGAATTTCCCGAACCGCCCTGTGGTGACCGCAGTGGTGGTGCTCTGCATACGCCAGTGCAGGAGCATGAGCCGGAGCCTTCTGCCATGCCTCTGCGCACCGATTAAGGAGGTGTTCATGATTGGGCTATCTTTCCTCACTCTATGCACAGGATGTCCCGCATCGTGCTGTTGTGGTCTATCGCTACCTGAAAGACCGGGCAAATAAGGATGGAACCTGTTATCCCTCCATCGGCACCATTGCCAAGGACTTAAAGTTCTCCCGCCGCACCGTACAGCGAGCCATTGCTGACCTTGAAAAGACCGGCCATCTTCAAAAGGAACAGCGTTGGAGAGAAAACGGCGGCAAAAGCAGCCTGCTGTTTACGGTGAAATGAAAAACACATACCCTGCCGCCAAGGGAGCAGTGCGCTCTCTTGATGGCATGAGGTATGTGTCATCATGGCCTATGCAGTGAACNTNTCACTCTAAGGATTTCTTTAAACACAGAGAAAGAACAATCTATCTTTATGGGATTATAAGCTACCTAAAGATAGAAGATGTGTCAAATTATTTAGCATCCAATAATGCTTTGATGATTGCGATAGCCACTTTAATCTCCCTTTCATCGCACATATGAATCAGGTGGATGAGTTGTTCTTTTTCCCTGGTTTTATGCTGCATTTCAGGATAAAAGATTGTATCTGCTGATATTTTCAATGTGCATATGATCTTAGACAACACTTGGATGCTTGGGTATTTATTTTCGTTTTCAATAGCCATGATATACCGTGATGTAACCCCAACCCGTGTGGCAAGGTTGTCCTGCGTTAATCCTGCCTCTAACCGTGCGCTCTTAATTAATTTTCCTAAAGTTATAGGTGATTCACCCATCGGCACTTCACCTCCGAACAGTTGCCTGTTTATTATTAAAATGAACCCTCTTGATATTTTTACTAAGGTGCTAAAAATTTGTAGCCATAACCAACTAATGTTTGAATGTAGTTTATACTTGTAGAATTTATAGCCATCTTGCGCCGCAAATTGTATATAATATTTTCCACAGCGTGTTGATTACACACATACTCTTCTCCCCATACGGTCTCATAAATTTGGGATTTTGTAAATGCCCATCCCGGATGGATAGCCAAAAAGTACAAGAGATCAAATTCTTTCGTGGTGAGGTCTATGCGGTTGTTATTTATTAAAACACTGCGATGGCAAGGATTGATTACTAAATCCTTAAAACGCAGCTCTGATTGTAATGTTGCTTCTTTTAAGTTATCCACTTTCTCATTCCTCCTTGGCTACATGAATTTCATGCCAGATTGATGTCCCTCATTGCCTATCTCGTCATACGCCTTATCAAACAAGTGACGAGTTTTATCCAATCGATCATCCGGTTTTCTGGCCTGAGTAAAGATTTCACCGGTGTTCTGCTGATACCCTGCCCGTTCTGTTAAAAAGACTCCACGACCTTTTGTAAGCTCCGAAAGCTGCTCTTTATAAAATTGTGATGTGCGAGCCGGAATTTTTCCTGATACTACGACTTCGTTGTGCTGTGTCTTTATTGATACAATATCTGCATGAAATTTTTTCAGATCATTGTAAACACGCGCATTGCAATCTTGGGGAACATAAAGCTCAAATGACAGGCAGGGCTCTAACAACTCCGTACCTGACTGTTTTAGGGCTTGCTCAAATACAATAGGAGCTAAGTGCCGAAAGTCAGCAGGGGTACTTACCGGACTGTAGTATACGCCATATTCAAAACAGACTTTAAGATCTGTTACTTCCCATCCATATAACCCCTGCTCACAACCATATCGAACACCTTCTTCAACGGCGTTCTGAAATGATTTATTTAAATATCCATAGGACACTTTGCTTTCATAGCGCAGTCCAGTTCCAGTGGGAAGCGGTTCGATTGACAATCCTATGGATGCCCAAAAAGGATTAGGGGTGACCTCAATATGGGCAGTAAAGTCTGCCTTTTTCAAAGGNCGTTCTTTATAAATGGTTGTTACATTCTCGATNTTGACNTGAAGATGGTATCNGTTTTGTAACAAAGAAACGATGACTTCCATTTGTACTTTTCCGAGGAATTCCATAATAATATCGTTGCTTCTGGAATCCAATTTATATTGCAAAAGAGGATCTGTTTCCGCCAGTTCCGATAAGGCTTCTAACAGAAAAGTTCTGTCGGAAGAAAGGACAGGGGAAATGTTCGCCTGCATGATCAGATTATTGTTGTGTAGAATCAAATTCCTTTCAGGAATTGTTCCTATGGAGTCCCCAATCTTTAGTCGCATTTCATTTGGAAAAATAGCAATATCACCGCATTCGACTTTTTCGGTTTCTACCATTTTTCCATTGCTTGAGGTCTCTAATTTTTTAATTTTTATACTGTCAGAATGATCTTGCAGGGTTAGTACGTCACGTGATTTAATGGAACCTCCAAAAATGCGCATATATGTGCGTTTGTTTCGATTATCATCTCTTTCAACTTTGTATACCAATGCAGCAAGATTAGAGTTGGGTGGAGACATAAATGGAGTGAATTCCATGAGAATCGCATCCATGAGTTCTTTCGTGCCAATATGTTTCAGAGCGCTGCCGTGATAAACAGGCAAAAGAGTACCATCATTTATATTTTTTCTTCTGCTCTCTAACAGTTCCTCCGCCGTAATGGGCTGATCCATGACATATTTTTTTAGCAAAGCATCATCCGTTTCAATAATCGTGTCTTTAAATTCTTCAGACAACGGATTCAGAGTTTTGGGCAAAAGAGAGATTCCATTTGTAATGCTCTGCATGATAAGGATATGAGAGGACAATTTAGCTCTGATATCCTCATAGAGGGAATCAAGATCAATATCCGGTTGATCGATCTTATTAATAAAAATCAAAGCAGGAAGTTTCCTTTTTCGTATTGCATCGAAAAGGATACGTGTTTGTGCCTGAATGCCGTCTTTGGCAGAGATCAGCAAAATAGCGCCATCCAACACATTCAATGAGCGCTCTACCTCTGAATAAAAATCGATATGTCCAGGCGTATCAATCAAATTGATTTTGACATGGCTCCATTGATAAGATGCTATGGATGCCTGAATTGTAATGCCCCTTTGCTTTTCAAGTGCCATAGAATCTGTAATCGTTGAACCCCTGTCAACACGCCCGGACTCAGCAATTGTACCGCTGGCATAGAGCATACTTTCTGTTAATGTTGTTTTTCCAGCATCTACATGAGCCAAGATGCCAATATTCATTATTTTCATAAGTCACACCTCATATGATCGTTAAAAGATAAAAGTCCCCTGTGATTGAAATACTTTCATCACAGGGGACTGCTATCATAACAATTATGAGCACGACATTAAAAGCTGTTAGAAAGAGAATTCTACAGCATGGCGGATCCATAAAATATGAAAGTATTCTTAAATTAAGGTACAAAAACCAAACCCATTACAACAGATGTAATAAGGCCAAATCATTCGTACCTACCATCATTCAGTTGATTGTTATTTAAGAATACCTTGCCGCATAGTAATTAATCTCCTTTTAGTGCTTTTCTTATGTTACCTTATGAACACTGGATTTGTCAAGTTCACTTANTCTTTGCTCTCTAAACAGTTTCCTCCGCCCGTAATGGGCTGATCCCATAACATATTTTTTTAGGCAGCATCATCCGTTTCAATATCGCTGTCTTAAATTTCTTCAGACAACTGGATTCAGAGTTTTGGGGCCAAAAGAGAGATTCTATTGTAAAATGGCTCTGCATGATAAGAATATTAAGGACAAATTTCTCTGATCATCCTTCATAGGGGAATCAAAAATCAATATCCGGTTGATCGATTCTTTTATTAATAAAAATCAAAGCAGAAGTTTCCTTTTCGTATTGCATCGAAAAAGGGATACGTGTTTGTTGGCCTGAATGCCCGTCTTTGGCAGGAGATCAGCAGATAGCGCCATTCCAACACCATTCATATGAGGCGCTCTACCTCTGAATAAAATCGATATGTTCCAAGACGTATCAATCAAAATTGACTTTGGACCATGGCCATTGATAAGATTGCTAGGGAATGGCCTTGAATTGTAATTTGCCCCTTTGTTTTCAAGTGCCATAGATCTGCTAATCGTTGAACCCCTGTTCAACACGCCCGGGACTCACAGTAATGGTACCGCTGGAATAGAGAATTACTCTCTGTTTAATGTTGTTTTTTCCAGCGTCTTACATGGAGCCAAGATGCGATATTTCATTTATTTTCATAAAGTCACCACCTCATATGGATCGATTAAAAAGATAAAGTCCCCTGTGATGAAATACTTCATCACAGGGGGACTTGCTATCATACAAATTATGAGCAACGACATTAAAAAAGCTGTTAGGAAGAGGAATTCTACAGGCCAAGGCGGGACATCATTTAAAATATAAAGTATTCTTAAAATTAAAGGTAACAAAAATAAAACCTATTACAGATGTAATAGGGCCAATCATTCGTACCTTACCATTCATCAGTTGATGTTATTTAAGAATTACCTTGCGCATAAGGTAGTTAATCTCCTTTTTAGTCTTTTTCTCATATTACCATGAACCACTGGATTGTCAAGTTCACTTACAGCTCCAAGTTGGAACTATAAAAGGCAAAAAAGGATATAAAAAAGATGTTAATGTGAAAACAAAAATAGAATCAAGGACATGAAAAAGTACTCAATAAAAATGGGGAACTATATGGATATAAATCCACATTTAAAAGGATGGTGATTCTTTATGTGGCTGGTCAATCAGGATTGCCACCGCTGCTAATTTCATTGCAGCGATTATTAGGTCGATTATGTAGCTGCTTTATATAGCTGCTATCAATTAAAAAAAGGCAATGGCTTTCATCGGAGCCATGTGCCTATCAACACGAACCAGTAGAACAGGTTTGCTACGAATTAACATATAAGAGTATACAAGCGGACTTTCACGTTCGTAAGTATACTCTTTTTTTACTGCACAAAATTATTTCCCGGTGTCGGTCACCGCCTCTTGTCCTTCGTTTTCGCCGCTCAACGAAAATCAAGGAGGACAAGAAAATGTCAGAGAACAAAAAATACACTATTATCGTAAAAAAGCAGCGTGTGGAGGTCAGCGAGGCGGTCTACCGTGCCTATCATAAAGAGCGTGAAGCAGAGCGCTACCAAAACAAACTGATCCGCCAGAATGAGCTGTCACTGGAACGGTTCCATGAGGACGGTGTCAATATTGATTACCTCATCGTCCGTGTTCAGACGGATATTGTGGACAAGCTCATTCATCAGGAGCAGCTGGAATCGCTGTGGGCAGCTCTACAGTCCCTGCCGGAGGATGAACGCAGCCTCATTGATGAACTGTTCTTCAATGAGCAAAGCGAGCGTAAGCTGGCTTCAGAGCTTGGTGTTCCTCGCATGACACTCAGCGATAAAAAGCATCGGATACTCGGAAAACTGAAGAAACTTATGGACAAGTAAAATTTATTCCGTCCACCCCCCTCGCTTTTTCCTTTATAGAAGTGAGGGGGATTTTTTATCTCTCCCATGTACTTTGACAAACACCGGTCACGCCGGTCATATCCAGCAGCTTAAATACGTTAGCTGTTCAGCCCGAAAGGGAAAAGCGGCTCCGGAGGACACGCCAAGACCATCTGCGGATAGGTCAGAGCTATTCGTCAAACCGATAGCATCAAAGGTGCCGAGCGAGAACTGTCCGTCCGAAAAGCAATCTGTGGTAGATTGCCCCGCCATGACCTGAACAGCCTATCATGATACTTCTGCACAGCCTCAGCCTCACGCAAAGGGCGCAGCCACCGGAGAACCCGGCGGGGGTGAAATTCCCATGACAGCCACCAACCAAGGCTGGTTTAAGCTGACTGCCCATGCAGGACAAGCCTGTTCTGCGCTCCGGGAAGTAGTGTCGAATAGGAGCAAGCGAAAACGAAGAACAAGATGGCTTTATGCCGGAAACTATGAGGACAGCCGCCCTGTCGGTACCACCGATCACACTCGGCGGCTGTCCTTATCCTTCTGGTATAAAACAAATTCACGCAAAGGAGGAATGTGAAATGCGTATTTACAAAGGCGATATTTTCTATGCCGATTTAACTCCGGTTGTCGGCTGCGAGCAGGGCGGCATCAGACCGGTGCTGATTGTGCAGAACAACATCGGAAATCTCTACAGCCCCACTGTCATCGTGGCAGCCATTACCAGCCGCACCGGGAAGCAGCATCTTCCCACCCACATCGGGCTGGGCGAACCGCAAAACGGTCTGCGGCAAAACTCGCTGGTGCTTTTGGAGCAGGTGCGAACCATTGACCGTTCCCGCTTGCGTGACTACATAGGCACGCTGACCGACCGGCAGCTTCGACAGGCAGATGAAGCCTTGGCTGTCAGCTTCGGGCTGGAACTTGCCGAAGAACCGGTACAAGAAATAGAGCCGGTTCTAACCGTCAGTATGTAAAGGAGGATTTCAGATGGACGATATTAAGAACGCTTGGATTTATTGTAGTATCGATGCCCCTGAAGATGTTCACGGTATTTTGAAAGGCCAGTATGAACAGCTGGAGAACTATGCTGCACAAATGAGGTTTACCGTTGTTGGTGCTTCTCAGGATTTGGGTAGGGGTCTAAAGTCTATGCTCCCCGGTTTGCTTTCTGTTTTAGAGGCTGCCAAGGCGGGGGCTTTTCAAATCTTTTTGGTAGAATCTATCAGCCGCATTGAAGTGGATGCAAAAACCGCATCAGCATTTATAAAAGAGCTGATGTCCTACGGCATAACTGTGTTTTCACCTTTGGAGGGGAAAGTATCGATTTAGGAGAACAGGGGGTTCCTATGAGTGAGAAAATAGCTATGTTTTCAAAGTACCCCGATGTAGTCGAGGTAAATCAATTGAGAGAGATGCTTGGCGGCATCAGCCGTAAGCTGGCCTATAAACTTCTGGCAGATAATGAAATACGAAGTGTACGAATCGGACGAACTTATAAAATTCCCAAGGCTTGTATTATTGAATATCTGCTGGGCGAGGAAATGTGCCACATCAAGATTTTTTGATGTGGCTTTTGCTTACTATTGGACATGAACCGTAGAAAAATCCGTTGGATATTTTCCACGCAGAACAGTAGCTATCCTATGCTTTCTGTGGTAATGTGGTGTCGTCAATGGTAGGCAAATATTGCTGTTATTTCAAAGGAGGATAACAATGATAACAGGCTGTCTACAGCAAAAAAATAATACCTATTATGCCGTCCTATACATTAAGGTGGACGGCAAAAGAAAAACCAAATGGGTTCCCACTGGACTGCCAGTGGCAGGAACCAGCGACAGGAAAGCGAAAAAGGCATTTGACCAGATTCGGTTGGACTACGAACAAGAGCAGGAAGAAAAGGAACGCCGAGAGGCAGAGGAACGAGCCAGAGAACTGATCGAGGGCAAACGGAATCCTGGGGCGGATGTACTGTTCATAGACTACCTTCAGAAATGGTTGATCCAAGCCAAACCCACGATAGCTAAGACTACATTTAAGGGTTATCGCACCATGCTGGACGGGCGAATCAGCCGATACTTTACAGAACTGAATGTCACTTTGGGTGAGGTTACACCACAGCATATTCAAGATTTTCATCAAACAATTTTTGATGAGGGACATACGCCGAATACCGTTATTCACTACCATGCGGTACTTCGCAAAGCGCTGCAAACTGCTGTTAAAAAGGAAATCATCGATAGCAACCCTGCTGACAAGGTGGACAGGCCAAAGAAAAATGTATATCAAGCACAGTTTTACTCTGCGGAAGAAATGATGACACTATTTGATGCGGTGTCAGACGATCCCTTGGAGATTTGTGTGAAACTGGCGGCTTACTATGGGTTACGGCGAAGCGAAGTCTTGGGGCTAAAGTGGGATGCAATCAACCTTGAGCAACGGACAATCTCCATCAAACACAAGGTCATTGAAGATGAGGTGGACGGAAAAACTATGGCGGTAGGTGAAGATGTACTAAAAACCAAATCCAGCTTCCGTACCCTTCCATTACTGCCCTCGGTCGAAAAGCTCTTGCTTGGAGAAAAAGAAAAGCAGGAAATGTACCGTAAGCTGTTTAAAAGATCTTACTGCCGGGATTACCTCGACTACATCTGCCTCGACCAAACTGGCAAGCTCATGCGGCCAAATTATGTAACGGATCACTTTAGCTGGGTGCTTCAAAAATTTGACTTAAAGAGAATCAGGTTTCATGATCTCAGGCACAGTTGCGCCAGCCTCCTACTGGCAAGCGGTATATCCATGAAGCAAATCCAGATATGGCTTGGACACAGTACATTCTCGACCACTGCGGATATTTACTCCCATCTGGACTTCCATGCGCAGATCGAATCTGGCTTAGTTATGGACGGAATGTTTGAAAGAAACCGAGTGGCAGAACCTACTGGACTTACAACGTCCAATTGATTTTCTACGGACTGTTTTATCAGAATCCGGCAAAGCCTTATACGATGACGTTTCAGGGCATATCCGTTTTCTATAAAAGCAGAAAAAACGCCCCCAAAAGGGAGCGTAGAAAAGAGCAAAAAAGGAAGAGCCTGCTGCGGACATTGACCGCAAACAGGCTCATGGCGGAGGCGGTGAGATTCGAACTCACGTGCCCGTGAGGACAACCTGATTTCGAGTCAGGCTCGTTATGACCACTTCGATACGCCTCCATATTTATTTTAATACACCAAGCCCAGCGTAGAAGTCAAGGCAAAGTGTAGAAAAACCGTAGAAATCGCTAAAACCTAAATTTTCAAAATCCCGCAAACCCACGGGAACTCAAGGGTTTCCGGCATTTTCAAGGCAACTGACCGAGTGGATTTCGAGTCAGTCCCGTTATGACCACTTCGATACCGCTCCGTATATTTCTCACATCAGCTCACCTCGGAAATTGGAGAGAACAGATGGGGAGAACGAGTAAAATATGAAATTGTGAAACCCCGAAAAACCCAGTAGTATCAAGGCTTTCCGAGAAGAGGCTTACGAAAAACGGTTTTGATTTCGAGTCAGGGCCGTTATGACCACTTCGATACGCTTCCGTATTGGCGGCCGGACGCGGCGTCCGGCCGGTGCTTTTCTACTTTACCCTATTTCGGGCCCGTTGTCAACGGGGGTTTTCGCCCATCAGCTCGAGCGCGGCGCGGGCGGCCTCCTGCTCGGCGAGCTTTTTGCTCTTGCCCTCGCCGGTGGCGAGGACGTTGCTGTTGATCAGCACCTCGATGACGAAGTGCTTGTCATGGTCGGGGCCGCTCTCCTCCCGCAGCCGGTAGGACAGCGTCTCCTGATGGTTCTTCTGCACGATCTCCTGCAGCGTGGTCTTGTAGTCGATCACGCGGTGTCCGCGCACGATGGCCTCCGCCTTCTCGCGGATGAAGGGCAGCAGCAGGTCCTCGGCCGCCTCCATGCCGCCGTCGAGATAAACGGCGGCCAGCAGGGCCTCGGTCGCGTCGGCCAGCACCGAGGGGCGGCGGTCGCCGCCGCCGAGCCGTTCGCCCCGGCCGAGCAGCAGATGCGGGCCCAGCTCGAGCCGCTCGGCCAGCTCAAAGAGCGAGCCCTCGCAGACGATGGCGGCGCGCAGCTTGGTGAGCTCGCCCTCCGGCAGATGCTTGTAGGTCTCAAAAATATAGCGCGCGCAGATCAGCCCCAGCACGCTGTCGCCCAGAAACTCCAGGCGCTCGTTGCTGTGGATGCCGGCGGCGCGGTTCTCGTTGGCGTAGGAGCTGTGCGTCAGGGCGGCCGTCAGCAGCGTGCGGTCGTGAAACTCATAGTCCAGTCCGGCGATTTCGGACATGCGCATGGCCTCCCTTTCTCAAAGATGCGGCCTCTTGGAAGTCTCCAAGAGGCCGTTGCGCGTTCAGATGCGGTCCTTGATGTAATTGACGATGTCGCCCACCGTCTTGACGCCCTCGAGGGCGTTTTCCTCGACGGCCTCCATGTTGAACGCCTCTTCGGCGGCCATCATCAGCTCGACGATGTCGATGGAATCGGCCTCCAGGTCGTCCACAAAGCTCGTCTCCATGGTGATCTCGTCCGGATCGACGCCGAACTGCTCAGCCACCAGTTCCTTCATTTTATCGAAAATCATGTTGTCATCCCTCCGTCGGAACTTTTCTTTGAGTATCATAGCAAAGGTGACCCGGCTTGTAAAGACGTTTTACAAACTTTTAATCTTTGCTGGCCGCCACGGTCATGTATTCGATGTGTTCCGACACCTTGCCGATAAAGCCGCTCTCCGCGAAGGACGCCGCCTGCACCAGCGCCCGCTCGAAGGCGCGCGCGTCGGACGAGCCGTGCGCCTTGATGACCGGCCGAGCTACGCCGAGGAACGGCGCGCCGCCGACCTCCTTGTAGTCGAGGCGGTGCTTCAGCTCCCGCAGGCCGGGCCGCACCATCGCGGCCGCCAGCTTGGAGGAGACGCCCGCCGTCAGCACCTCGCGCAGCTCGCCCATGATGAACGCGGCCGCGCCCTCGATGCCCTTGAGCAGGATGTTGCCGGCAAAGCCGTCGCACACCAGCACGTCGCAGACGCCGGCAAGCGCGTCGCGGGCCTCGACGTTGCCGACAAAGTTGAGCCGGCCCGTGTCGGCGGCGGCGCGCAGCAGCGCGAAGCTCTCCTGGCGCAGCGTGTCGCCCTTGCCTTCCTCGGTGCCGTTGTTGAGCAGCCCGACGCGCGGCGCGGCGACGTTCTGCTGGGTCTGCATGAAATAGTGGCCCATATAGGCGAACTGCAGCAGGTATTCCGGCGTGCATTCCGGGTTGGCGCCGCTGTCGAGCAGCAGCATGTGCCCGCCGGTGCTCTGGGGCAGCAGCGGCGCCAGGGCGGCGCGGCGGATGCCCTTGATGCGCCCGGCGACCAGCGTCGCGCCCGTGAGCAGCGCGCCGGTGCTGCCGGCCGAGACGAAGGCGTCGCCCTCGCCGTCCCGCAGCATCCGCAGGCCGACGGCCATGCTCGAATCCTTCTTGACGCGCACGGCCATACTCGGCTTGTCGTGCATGTCGATGACCTCGCTCGCGTGCACCAGCGTGAGGTTTTCGCCGCCGCGGCCGTTCAGGAGCGGTTTCAGGCGGTTTTCATCGCCGACGAGGGTGATGTGCAGTCCCGCCGCCGCGGCGGTCACAGCGCCCTCTGCGGCGGCCTGCGGGGCGTTGTCCCCGCCCATGGCGTCCAGAATGATGTTCATACGAGATCCTCCCTGACGGCGGGCAGCAGCCCGTCGAGAATGCGCAGCGCCCGCTCCGCGGTGGCCAGATAGCGCTCCCGCTTGCCGCGGATGCGCTCCGGCAGGGGCGCGATGATGCCGAAATTGATGTTCATGGGCTGATACGGCCCCAGCTCGCCCTCGGCGACGTGGAAGCCGAGCGCGCCGAGCGCCGTCTCGCGCGGGAAGACGACAGGCGCCCTACCCAGCGTCCGCCGGGCCAGATCGATGCCGCAGCACAGGCCGGAGGCCGCCGATTCGATATAGCCCTCGACGCCGGTGATCTGCCCGGCGAAATAGAGCGATTCGCGGCCGATGACGCGGTAAAAGCGGTCGAGCCGCCCCGGGGCGTCGAGAAAGCTGTTGCGGTGCATCACGCCGTAGCGCAGGAACTCGGCGCGCGCCAGCGCGGGCACCATGCCGAACACGCGCTTCTGCTCGGGAAAGAGCAGATGCGTCTGGAAGCCGACCAGGTTGAACATGGTCCGCTCCTCGTCCTCGGCGCGGAGCTGCAGCACGGCATAGGGGCGCAGCCCGGTGCGCGGGTCGCGCAGCCCGACGGGCTTCATCGGCCCGTAGCGCAGCGTGTCCTCGCCGCGGCGGGCCATGACCTCGACCGGCATGCAGCCCTCGAACACGGCCTTGTCCTCAAAGCCGTGCACCGGCGCCTCGCGCGCCTCGCGCAGGGCGGCGACAAAGGCCGCGTATTCCTCCCGCGTCAGCGGGCAGTTGAGATAGTCCGCCGTGCCCTTGTCATAGCGGGAGGCGGCAAAGGCCCGCTCCATGTCGACGCTCTCGGCGGCGACGATGGGGGCGGCGGCGTCGTAGAAATGCAGCGGCGCGCCCAGCAGGGCGTCGATGGCCGCGGCCAGCGGGCCGTCGGTCAGCGGGCCGGTGGCGATCACGCCGCGCGCGGGCAGCGCGTCGACGCGCCCGGTGCGGAGCTCAATCAGGGGATGGGCGCGCAGCCGCTCCGTGACATAGGCGGAGAAGGCCTCGCGGTCCACGGCGAGCGCGCCGCCCGCCGGGACGGCGGTGGCGTCCGCCGCCGCCAGGATCAGGCTGCCGCAGCGGCGCAGCTCCTCCTTGAGCAGACCCGGGCCGGTGCTCAGCGCCGCGCCGCGCAGCGAGTTGGAGCAGACCAGCTCGGCAAAGCCGTCCGCCCGGTGGGCGGGGGTGCGCTCCTCCGGCTTCATCTCGCACAGCGTCACCGGGATGCCGCGCCGCGCCAGCTGCCAGGCGCATTCGCTGCCCGCCAGCCCCGCGCCGACGACGGTCACGCGCTCAGGCATCGGCGTTCTCTTCCTTTTTGACGGATTTTTTGGCGGCCGTCGCTTTTTTGGCGGCGGGCTTCTTCGCCGCCGGCTTCTTGGCGGCGGGCTTCTTCACGGCTGTCGTTTTGACGGCCCCGGCCTCGGCGGCGGCCGCTTTTTTGGCGGCGGGCTTTTTGGCCGCCGTTTTTTTGGCGGCGGGCTTTTTGACCGTCTTTTTGGCCGTCTTTTTGGCCGTTTTTTTGGCGGTCCGGGCTTCGGCGGCGGGCTTTCCGGCCGCCGGGGCGGCGTCGCCCTCCTCCGCCTTGCGGCGGGTGGCGATCGGCTCCTCGAAGCCGCAGCCGGGCACGTGGCAGAGATAGCGCTTGTCCTCCTTGGTGTAATGGCGGTAGACGACGCCGCCGCACTTCGGGCAGACGCGCTTGGTGGGGCTGTCCCAGGTCATGAAGGGGCAGGTCGGGTTCTTTTCGCAGCCGTAATAGCTGTACCCGCTCTTGGCCTTCTTCTTGAGCAGCTTGGCGCCGCAGACCGGGCAGGGCACGCCCGTGTCCTGGGAGAGCGGCTTGGTGTTCTTGCATTCCGGATAGCCCGGGCAGGCGAGGAACTTGCCGAAGCGGCCGTTGCGGTAGACCAGTTCCCCGCCGCAGTCCGGACACTTCTCGCCGTTCGGCACCGGCTTTTCCTTTTCCTTGCCGTCCAGCTGACGGGTGTAGCGGCACTTCGGGAAGTTGCNCGGGCAGGNGANGAACTTGCCGAAGCGGCCGTTTTTGATGACCATGTTGCGGCCGCAGCGCTCGCAGATGATGTCGGTCACCTCGTCGGGGACCTTGATGCGCTTTTTGTCGAGGTCCTGCTCGGCCTTCTGCAGCTCGCCGGCGAAGCCGTCGTAAAAGCGGCGCAGCACGGCGCGGTAATCGGCCCGGCCGTGCTCGACCTCGTCGAGCTGATCCTCCATCGAGGCGGTGAACTGGACGTCAATGATGTCGTTGAACTTGTCGATCATCAGGTCGGTGACGGCGATGCCGAGGCCCGTCGGGCGCAGGCTGCGCCCGTCCTTGACGACGTATTCGCGGTCGAGGATGACCGAGATGGTCGGGGCATAGGTGCTCGGCCGGCCGACGCCGCGCTCCTCCATCGCCCGGATCAGGCTCGCCTCGGTGTAGCGCGCCGGGGGCTGGGTGAAGTGCTGCTTCGGGTCGATGCCGCGGTATTCGGGGCGGTCGCCGGCGCGCAGGGCGGGCAGCTCGCCGCCGTCCTCGTCGTCGCGCGCCTCGTCGAGGCTCTCCTCATAGAGGGCGAGGAAGCCCGGGAAGGCGACGCTCTGGCCGGTGGCGCGGAACTGCCAGTCGGCGCAGGCCAGGGTGGCGGCGGTGGTGTCGAGCACGGCGTCGCTCATCTGGCAGGCCAGGAAGCGCGACCAGATCAGCTTGTAGAGCCGGAACTGGTCGGGCGTCAGGCTGCGCCTGAGGCTGTCGGGGTCGAGGGCGGGGTTGCTCGGGCGGATGGCCTCGTGGGCGTCCTGGGCGTTCTTCTTGGTCTTGAAGACGCGGGCGCGCCCGGGCTTGTAGTCGGGGCCGAAGCGGCCGTCGATGAAGCTGCGCGCCGCCGCCACCGCCTCGTCGGCGATGCGCAGGGAGTCGGTGCGCATGTAGGTGATCAGACCGGTCAGGCCGGAGCCCTGCAGCTCGACGCCCTCATACAGCTCCTGCGCCACCGCCATGGTGCGCTTGGAGGTCATGCCCAGCTTGCGCGAGGCCTCCTGCTGAAGGGTCGAGGTGATGAAGGGCGGCGCCGGCTGGCGGCGCTTCTGGGCCTTTTTGACGTCGGTGACCGTGTAGACGCCGTCGCGGACGTCGGCGAGGACGCGGTCGGCCGCCGCCTGGTCGGGCAGCTCGACCTTGCCCTGGCCGTTGCCGTAGAAATGGGCCAGGAAGTCGCGGCCGTCCTTGGCGAGCCGGACGTCGATGGTCCAGTATTCCTGCGGCTTGAAGGCCTCGATCTCGCGCTCGCGGTCCACGACCATGCGGGTGACGACGCTCTGCACGCGCCCGGCGGACAGGCCGGAGCGCACCTTGCGCCACAGGAAGGGCGAGAGCTTGTAGCCGACGATGCGGTCGAGGATGCGGCGCGCCTGCTGCGCGTCGACCAGGTCCATGTCGATGTCGCGCGGCTTCTGCACCGCCTCGGTGACGGCGTGCTTCGTGATCTCGTTGAAGGTCACGCGGCGCGTCTTGCTGTCCGGCAGGTCGAGCAGCTCGCGCAGGTGCCAGGAGATGGCCTCGCCCTCGCGGTCCGGGTCGGTGGCGAGATAGACGCAGTCGGCCTCGTCGGCGGCGGCGCGCAGCTCGCGGATGATCTTGTCCTTGCCCTCGATGGGCTGGTAATCGGGCGCGAAGTCGTGGTCGACGTCAACGCCCAGCGACTTTTTCGGCAGATCGCGCAGGTGGCCCATCGAGGCCTTGACCTGGTAATCGCCGCCCAGATACTTGGTGATGGTTTTGGCCTTGGCGGGGGATTCGACAATCAGCAGCTTTGCCATGTATACCTCCAGATATGATCTTGCCCGCAGAGGGCAAGGAGTGGTCGGATGAACGCTCAGGCGCGCGGCACGCGCTCAAAGACGCGGCCGGGGAGCTGGCGGATCAGCCCGCGCAGCTCGAGCACCGTGAGCAGCGCCAGCGCTTCGGTCGCCGTCATTCCGGCGCGCGCCAGCAGGGCGTCAAAGGGCAGCGGCCCGTCCGCCAGCGCCGCCAGCAGCGGCGCCGCCGGGGCGGGGGCGGCGGCAGAGGCCGGATGCGGTTCCGGCGCGGGGGGAACGGGGCTCGCCGCCGGGGCGGGAGCGGCCGGGCGCGGGCGGGGCGCATAGGCGGCGGCGACGGCGGCCGCCGGCTCCGCCGCCTCCGCGGCGGCGGGCGGGGAAAAGTCGTAGACGCCCTGGTACTCGCGCAGGATGTCCGCGACGCTGCGCACCAGGCGGGCGCCGTTCTGGATCAGCTCGTTGGCGCCCGCGCTCGCGGGCGCGTCGATGCCGCCGGGGACGGCGAAGACGTCGCGGCCCTGGTCGAGGGCCAGTCCGGCGGTGATGAGGGCGCCGCTGTGCGCCGGGGCCTCGACGACGAGGACGCCCAGGCTCAGGCCGGCGAGGATGCGGTTGCGGCGGGGGAAGGCGCCCTTGGGGGTCTTGCTCCCCGGCGGGTATTCGGAGACGGCGGCGCCGGCGCGCAGGATGTCGCGCAGCAGGCCGCCGTTGCTGGCGGGGTAACAGCCGTCGATGGCGGTGCCGAACACGGCGACGGTCGGGGTCGGGCCGCGCAGCGCGCCGCGGTGGGCGGCGGAGTCCACGCCCTCGGCCATGCCGGAGATCACGGCCGCGCCGGCGGCGCTGAGCTGGTAGCCGAAGCGCTCCGCGGTCAGCGCCCCGTAGGGGGTGCAGCGCCGCGTGCCGACGACGGTGATCGCCGCCATCCGCCCCAGGGGCGGCAGGGTGCCGCGCACATAGAGCAGGACGGGCGGATCGTAGATGTTCTTGAGGCGCTCGGGGTAATCGGGATCGAAGATGGGCAGCAGGCGGATGCCGCCGCGCCGGCAGCGCTCGAGGACGGTCTGGGCGGGCGCGAGGGTGTGCAGGCGCAGGCGCAGCCGCTCCGCCGGGGTCAGCGGCACGGCGCGGGCCAGCGCCTCGGCCGGGGCCTCATAGACGGCGCGCGCCCCGCCGAAGGCGGAGAGCAGCGCCCAGGCCTTCTGCGGCGGGATGGCGGCCGTGGCCGTCAGCCAGATGAGATATTGCAGGTCCTGCATCTCTTTCGCCTCCTGCGGCGGAGTTTCGGATTCATGCGCGCGGGACGTGCCGGGGCGGGGCGGCGCGCTCAGCCCCGCTGCCGCGCCATTTCGTAGAGGAAGATGCTGGCGGCGACCGCCGCGTTGAGCGATTCCGCGCCGCGGATGGGGATGTTGACCGCCCCGCCGCAGCAGGCGCGGACGGCCGGAGAAACGCCGTGGGCCTCGTTGCCGATGACGACGCAGGCATCGCGCAGCGGCACGCCGCCGATCGGGCGGCTGTCGCCGTCCAGCACGGCGGCCAGCAGCGGCCCGGGGCGGGCCCGCAGCTCCCCGGCCGTGCAGCGCCGCAGCGGCACGCGGAAGAGCGAGCCCATCGTGGCCCGCACGACCTTGGGGGCGAAGGGGTCGGCGCAGTCGCCCAGCAGCGCCACGCCGGCAGCGCCGAAGGCGTCCGCCGTGCGGATGATGGTGCCGAGGTTGCCGGGGTCGCGCACCTCGTCGAGGGCCAGCAGCGGCCCGGGCGGAAAGTCCCGCGGCTCCGGCAGGGCGCAGACAAAGACGAGGCCCTGCGGAGCGGGGACGTCGGAGAGCTTTTTGAGCACCGGCTCGGAGACGGGATGCACCGGGCAGTCGAGCGGCGGCAGCGCGGGCAGCAGCGCCTCGCGGCAGAACACGCGCCGGACGCGCGCGCCGCTGCGCAGCGCCTCGGCGAGCAGCACCGGGCCCTCGCAGAGAAAGGCGCCGGCCTCCCGCCGCGCGGCGGGAGAGGAGAGCAGGCCCGCCGCTTCGCGGACGAGCGGGTTGTCGCGGCTGGTCAGTCGCAGCGCGGTCATGGCGCGCCTCCTTTCCGGACGGGATGGAAAAGCCCAAAAAGGACCTATGCGCGCAGGCGCGTAGGTCCTTGTGGTGCGCTCAGTCGAGGGGCTTCATCGTCGGGAACAGCAGCACGTCGCGGATCGAGGTGTTGCCGGTCAGCAGCATGACGAAGCGGTCGATGCCGATGCCGCAGCCGCCGGTCGGCGGCATGCCGTATTCGAGCGCCGTGACGAAGTCCTCGTCCATCTCGCTCGCCTCGGCGTCGCCCTGCGCGCGCAGCGCCATCTGCGCCTCAAAGCGCTTGCGCTGGTCGATGGGGTCGTTGAGCTCGGAGAAGGCGTTGGCGTATTCGCTGCCGTTGATGAACAGCTCGAAGCGCTGCGTCATGCGCGGGTTTTCGGGGTCGCGCTTGGCCAGCGGCGAGATCTCCACCGGATGCTGGCAGACGAAGGTGGGCTGGATGATCTTCTCCTCGCAGAACTCCTCGAAGAACAGCGAGAGGATGTCGCCGACGCCGTGGCGCTGCTCGAAGGCGACGTGATGCTCCTTCGCCGCGGCGCGGGCCTGCTCCAGCGTCGTGATCGCGTCGAAGTCGACGCCCGCAAAGCGGCGCACCGCCTCGGTCATCGTCAGCTTCTCGAACGGCTGCTCCATGTCGATGACGACGTCGCCGAAGGGGAGCTTGTAGCCGCCCGTGACCGCCTTGGTCACGCGCTTCATCAGCCCCTCGGTGCGCTCCATCATGCCGTGGATGTCGGTATACGCTTCGTAGAATTCGATCGTGGTAAACTCCGGGTTATGGCGGGTGTCCATGCCCTCGTTGCGGAACAGGCGGCCGATCTCATAGACGCGGTCGAAGCCGCCGACGATCAGGCGCTTGAGGTAGAGCTCGGTGGCGATGCGCAGATACATGTCGAGGTTGAGGGCGTTGTGGTGCGTGACGAAGGGGCGGGCGTTGGCGCCGCCCTGGATGGTCTGCAGCACCGGGGTCTCGACCTCGAGGTAGCCCAGCTCGTCGAGATAGGCGCGGATCTCCTTGATGGCGCGGGTGCGCTTGATGAAGGTCTCGCGCACCTCGGGATTGACGATGAGGTCGACATAGCGCTGGCGGTAGCGGGTGTCCACGTCCTTGAGGCCGTGGAACTTCTCCGGCAGCGGCAGCAGCGACTTGCTCAGCAGGGTGACGCTCTTGGCGTGCACCGAGATCTCGCCGCGGCGGGTGCGGAAGACAAAGCCGCGCACGCCGACGATGTCGCCGATGTCGAGCTTCTTGAAGCGGTCGTACTCGTCCGCGCCGACGTCGTCGATGCGGACATAGATCTGGAGCTGACCCTGCTGGTCCTGGATGTGCGCAAAGGAGGCCTTGCCCATCTCGCGCTTGGACATGATGCGGCCGGCCACGGCGACGTCCTGATTTTCAAGGGCGTCGAACTGCGCGCTGATCTCGGCGCTGTTGTGGGTGCGGTCGAAGCGGATCTGCAAAAACGGATCGCGGCCCTCGGCCTGGAGCGCGGCGAGCTTGTCCCGGCGGATGCGCAGCAGCTCGCTGCGCTCGGCGGCGGTCTGCTCGGCCGGCGCGTTGTTCTGTTCGTCCATATCTGATACTTCCTTATTTTTGAAAGGTCCGGCCCGCAGAGGGCGCCGGGCGGGGGTTCAGCGGCTGATCTCCTGCACCTTGCACTGGAAGGTGGCCGCCGGGGCTTCGATGGTGACGGTGCTGCCGACGTGGGCGCCCATCAGGGCCTTGCCGATCGGGGACTCGTCGCTCAGACGCAGGTTGGCCATGTCCTTCATGCTGGCCTCCTGAGAGCCGACCAGCGTGAACTCGAGCTCGCCCTTGCCGGCGAACTTGTAGCCGCCGAGGAAGGAGATGCGCACCCGCGCGCCGATGCCGACGCCCTTTTCGGAGGCGGTGTGCTCGACGGCGCCGCTGCGGATGCGGTTTTCAAACTCGGGGATGGCGAACTCGAGGGCGCGGATGCGGGAGCAGATCTTGTCGTGCTCGGCCTTGGCGTCGTTGTAGTCGCTCTCGGCGGCGGGATCGTCGGGGCGGCGGAGCTTGTCGAGCGCGGCGGCTTTCGCCGCGGCCGCGGGCTCGCCCGTGGCCTTCTGCTCTTCCAGCTCCTTTTTCAGCTCGTCCAGCCGCTCGGCGCCGAAATCGGTGACGACGGCGTTGGGGATGATGTCCTCCAGCTCGGCTTTGCGGGAGCCGACCTTGCCCTGCTCGTTCTTGGCCTCGTCGTACTCGCTGTTCTCGGACAGGTCGCCGAAGCCGCGGGCAATCTTGATCTGTTCGGCCACTTCCTGCTCGCGCACGGTTTTGATGTAATCCAACTCCGCGTGCAGGCTGACCAGGTGCTCCATTGTCATTTTGTACTGCTTCTGCATAAGGACCCTCCTATGATGTCTCCCGCGGGGATAAAACAACAGGACCCGCGCCGGTTTCCCCCTCAACGCGGATCGCCTGTCTCTCTGCGGGCGCATGTTCAATTTGACTTTCCTTATTATATGGTGCGTCTGCCGTGATGTCAAGACCGATTTCGCGCGCCGGCAGTCCGCCGCAGAAACACAGTCCGGCGAGGAAGCCCGGCGCGTCGGCCCCGGGCGGGACGGAGACGCCGGGCGGCGGCAGCGGCCGCGGCCGCAGCGCCGGCATGCCCCAGGGCGCGTGCGCCTCCTCCGTCAGATCGACGGCCAGCACGGCGCGCGGGTCGGGCGCGCCCGCCAGCACCAGGGCGCAGGGGATCGCCTCCGGCGGCAGCGGCCCCTCGGCGGCGATGCCGCGCGCCCGCAGCAGCCGTTCGCGCAGCAGCGGCAGCGGCACGGGGGCGCGCAGCCGCACCGTGCGCACGGTGCGGGCCAGCGCCAGCACCTCGTCCGCGAGCACCCGGTCGGCGTGTGCGCAGGAGACGAGCACGGCCGTCTTTTCCGGCGGGAGGCCGGCCGCGCGGCAGGCGCGCAGATAGGCGGCCGCGGCGCAGGCGCGCAGCAGCGGCGCCGTCTCCAGCGGCGTCAGCCCCAGGGCCCGCGCCTCCGCGCGCCAGCGCTCCGGGACGCAGAGCGGGCGCGCCCCCGCCGCCCGCAGCGCCCGCAGCGCCCGCCGCACCCGGCGGGTCAGCGCCCGCGCGCTCAGCCCGGGCGGCACGGTCAGGGCCGCCGTCTCCCAGAGCGCCATGCGCCAGCAGCCGCGCGTCAGGCGCAGGCCCCGCCCGGGAAACAGGCGCAGCAGCAGCCGCCCGCCTGCGGACATCCGCGTCTCCGTCACCGTCAGCACGCCGAACATGCGCGTCAGCCCCCTTTTTGCCGGCGGCGCAAAAAACCGCCGCCGCAGACGTTGTTTCAGTCTATGCGGCGGCGGGCAGATTATGCGGGGCGGAGATCAGGCGGCGGGCGCGGCGGCGATCTTTTCGCCGACGACCTCGATCGCCTTCTGCAGCTGGGTGTCGTCCTTGTGGTCGAGGTAATAGAACTCGGAATAGTCCATGTCCATCTCGACCTCGTAGTCCGGGGTGATGCCGACGCCGGCGAGGTTGTTGCCCTTCGGCGTGTAATAGCGGGTGGTGGAGAGGTTGATGCTCGAGCCGTCGTCGAGGCGGATGAGCTGCTGCGAATAGCCCTTGCCGCCCGTGTGGGCGCCGACGACGGCGGCGACGCCGTATTCCTGGAGGGCGGCGGCGAAGAACTCGGCCGCCGAGACCGAGTCGGCGTTGACGATGACGGCCATCGGCAGGGTGATGCAGTTGGCGTCGGAGGTGTACTCCTTGACGGCGCCCTGCTTGTCGACCGTGCTGATGACGGTGCCCTCGGGCAGCAGCAGGTCGAGCATGTTGCGCAGCACGGTGAGGAATCCGCCCGGATTCCAGCGCACGTCGAAGATCAGCCCCTGCGCGCCCTGGTCGATCAGGTCCTGCAGCTTGGTCTGGAACTCGGTGTCCACGTTGGTCTCGAAGCCGTCGATGGACAGATAGCCGATGTGGTTGTCGAGCATTTCGGCCTTGACGCTCTCGTTGTAGACGCTGGCGCGGTTCATCGTGAAGTCGAGCTCCTCGGTGCCGCGGCGGACGGTGAGGGTGACGGGCGTCCCCTCCTCGCCCTTGACCTTGGCGGCGAGGTCGGCCGCCTCGCCCAGGGTCTCGACGGCGACGCCGTCCACCTTGGTGAGCACGTCGCCGACCTTGATCCCGGCCTTGGCCGCCGGGGATTCCGGCGTCACGGACAGGACGGTGTAGAGGTCGCTCTCCTGGGTCGAATAGGTCAGCCCGACGCCGACATAGCTGTTGGATTCGGCCTCGAGCAGCTGCTCGGTCTGCGCGGCGGTGTAGTAGTGCGACCATTTGTCGCCCAGTCCGTCCACATAGCCGGCGGCGGCGCCCTCCAGGGCGTCGTCCTCGCTGTAATCGCCGATGAAGTACTTCTTCACCGTGTCGGCGACCGTCTTGAGCTTGGCATAGCGCGACTCGTCGTCCGAAAGACTGCCGAGGCGCTTGTTGTAGTACTCCGCCGAGGCGAAGAAGGTGATGTTGAAGGTGGCGACCACCGTCAGCAGGACGAGCATGAGCGCGGTGGCGACCGAAATGGTGCGTTTTTTCATAGATGCGTGCCGCTCCTTAGCTGAAAACGACGCTGAAGCCCTTGAACTCCTCCAGCGGATTGAAGGTGTTGCCGTTCTTGGCGATCTCGAAGTGCAGGTGCGAGCCGGTGCTGTAACCGGTGCTGCCGACATAACCGATGACCTCGCCCTGCTTGACCTGGTCGCCGACGCTCACCAGCCGCTTGCTCATGTGGGCGTACAGCGTCGTGTAGCCGCCGCCGTGGCTGAGGATGACATAGTTGCCCCAGACGCTGCTGTACATCGAGGTCGTGACCTTGCCGCCGTTGGCGGCGTAGATCTTGGTGCCCGTCGTCGCCCGCAGGTCGATGCCGGTGTGCATCTTGTACTTGCCGGTGATCGGGTGGATGCGGTAGCCGTATTTGCAGGTGATGATGTTGTTGGACTTGGGCAGCGGCCACATGAAGGTGCCGCCGACATAGGTCTGCTGGGCGGCGAGCTGGGCGGCCGCCTTCTTGTACTGGTCGAGCAGGGCGTCCTCCTTGTCGATCAGGTCGGAATAGGCCTGCTTGGTCTCGGCCTCCATCGACTGGATGTCCTGCAGCTTCTGCTGCTTGGCGGCCCGCTGGTTCTCGAGCGTCTTTTTGTTGCTCTCGAGCTGGGTGTAAACCTCCTGCTGCTCGGCCTTCTGCGTTTCGAGGTCGGTCTTTTCCTGCTCGACCTTCTGGCGCACCTCCTTGAGGGAGTTGAAGAGCTTGTCGTCGCGCAGCGAGATCTGGCTGATGATCTCATAGCGGTAGAGGAAATCGGAGAAGTCGTCCGCCGAGAGCAGGATCTCGAGATAACTCGTGCTGCCGTGCTCGGCCATGAAGCGGACGCGCTCCTTCATTTCGGCGTACTGCTTCTGCTCCTCGGCCTGGCTCTGCTGGAGCTCGACCGTCTTGGCGGCCACCATGTCGCCGAGCGAAGACAGCAGGTCCTCCTGCAGGGCGATCTCGTCGGCGGCGGCGTCCAGCTCCTGGTCGAGCAGCTCGAGCTGCTTCTGCACGGCCTTCTTGTCGGAGCTGATGTTCTTGAGCTGGCTGCTGACGGCGTTCTTCTGCGCCGTGGCCGCGGCCAGCTTGTCCTTGATCTTCTGCACGTCGCTCTTGGTGATGGCAAAAGCGGTGAGCGCGCTCCAGAAGAGCGAGCCGAACATCAGCAGCGCCAGCAGAATGGCGATGACGGCGACGGCGACCTGCGTCGGGGTGCGGCGCGGCTTGCGGGCCGCGGCGCTCTTGACCTGTTTTGCGTTTTGTTTGCTCATTGTCTCACACCTTCAGGAACTTTCGGATGGTGACGGTGCTGCCGCCGACGCCCAGCACCAGGCCCGCCGCCAGCAGGACGAGGGCCAGGGGCTTCCAGAACGCCGCGAAGGGCAGCATGGACAGGATCGCGGTGCCCGCCGTGAGCTGCTTGGTGATATAGCCGTAGACGGCCCACTGCAAAAAGAACGAGAGGGCGGCGGCGCTCAGGCCGAGCAGGATGCCCTCGATGACGAAGGGGGCGCGGATGAAGTGGTTGGTGGCGCCGACCATCTTCATGATGGCGATTTCCTCCTTGCGGGCGAACATCGCCAGCTTGACCGTGTTGGAGATGATGAAGATGCCGACGGCGCCGAGCATGGCGATCAGGGTGTAGCTGATGAGGTTCGTCACCCGCCTGATCTGGATGAGGCGGTCGGAGACCTCCTTGGAGCTGGAGGACGAGGCGACGCCCGCGACCTTTTCCAGCGCGGCGACCGTCTCGGCGTGCTTGGAGACGTCCTTCATCGTCACGCGGTAGCTGTCGCGCAGCGGGTTGTCGTCCTTGAGGCCCTCCATCACATAGGCGTCGCTGCCGAGGCCGGCCAGATAGTCGTCAAAGAGCTGCTCCTTGGTGACGAACTCGGCGCTCTGGACGTTGTCGAGAGCGCGGATCTGGTCGCCGAGCTTGACGGCGTCCTCGCGCGAGACGGAATCGTCGATGTAGACGACGATCTCGCTCTGCTTTTCGAGGTCCTTGATCAGCAGATCGATGTTGTAGGCCACCAGGCCGAAGGTGGCGGTGATGAGCAGGCAGGCGGCGATGACCGTGATCGCGGCGAACGACATGAAGCCGTGGACGAAGATGCCGCGCACGCCCTCGCGCAGATAATAGGAAAAGCCCGCGCTGCGGGTGCCGGAGAGGCGCTTCACAGCTCCACCTCCAGTCCGTCGCGGGTATAATAGCCGCCGGTGCGGTCGCTGATGACCATGCCGCCGTCGATGGCGACGACGCGTTTTTCGAACTGATCGACCAGCTCGCGCTCGTGGGTGACGACGATGACGGTGGTGCCGAGGGCGTTGATCTTCTCGAACAGCATCATCAGCTCGAGCGAGCGCGCCGGGTCGAGGTTGCCGGTCGGCTCGTCCGCCAGCACCACGTCGGGGTTGTTGACCAGGGCGCGGGCGATGGCGACGCGCTGCTGCTCGCCGCCGGAGAGCTCGCTCGGCAGACGGCGCGCCTTGTGCAGCACGCCGACCAGGTCGAGCACATAGGGCACGCGCTTTTTGATGACGCGCGGCGGCGCTCCGACGGCGCGCATCACAAAGGCGACGTTCTCATAGACCGTCTTGTTTTCGATCAGGCGGAAATCCTGGAACACGACGCCGACCGTGCGGCGCATGTAGGGGATCTCGCGCTGGCGCAGGGAACCGATGTCGAAGCCGTTGATCTCCGCCTTGCCGGAGGTCGGGCGGATCTCCGCCACGAGCAGCTTGACAATCGTGCTTTTTCCGGAGCCGGAGGGCCCGACGACAAAGACAAACTCGCCGTTTTCAATCTTCAGCGTCACGCCCTTGAGGGCTTTGGTACCGTTGTCGTACGTCTTGTAAACTTCCTGTAGATTGACCATGTTCCCTCAATATGTCGGCGAAATGCGGCTGCATTTCTGGGTTTGCGGTTTTAGTTGAAGTTCTCCCGGGATTTGAGGTATTTCTTGACCATCAGCGCCACCTTGAGCACGATGGCGTTGTCGAACTCGCGCAGGTCGAGGCCGGTCAGCTTCTTGATCTTCTCCAGGCGGTAGACCAGCGTGTTGCGGTGGACGAAGAGCTTGCGCGAGGTCTCGGAGACGTTGAGGTTGTTTTCAAAGAACTTCTGGATGGTGAACAGCGTCTCGTCGTCGAGCGCGTCGATGGTCCCCTTCTTGAACACCTCGGACAGGAACATCTCGCACAGGGTGGTCGGCAGCTGATAGATCAGGCGGCCGATGCCCAGGTTTTCGAAGTTCATGACGGTGATCTCCTCGTCGAAGACGTGGCCGATCTCCACCGCGATCTGCGCTTCCTTGAAGGAGCGGGCGATGTCCTTGAGCTGGGTCGCCAGGGCGCCGATGCCGATGACATGCGGGATGTTGAGCTCGTCCGTGATCCCGGTGTCGATCTGCTTGGCGAACTTCTGGATCTCCTTGGAATCGCCGACCTTGAGCTCCTTGACCAGCACGACCTCGTTCTCGTTGATGGCGATGGCGAAGTCCTTCTGCCGGTCGGGGAACATCTTCTGCAGCAGGTCCATCACCTCGACGTCCTGCCGCTGCTCCATGCGGATGAGGTAGGCGACGCGCTTGGCGTCGTTCTGGAACTGCATCTCGCGCGACTTGATGTAGATGTCGCCCGGGAGGATGTTGTCCAGAATGATCTTCTTGACGAAGGTCTGCTTGTCGTGCTTCTCGTCGTAGAGGGACTTGCTGTTGCTGATGGCCACCGCCGTGATGGAGCAGACCAGAGAGGCGGTCTCGTCGGCCTGACCGGCGAACACCGCGTACTCCGCGCCGTTTTCATACCCGTCGAGCTTGCGGAAGGTATAGCCGCCGAAGGCGCCCTCCTCCTGACCGGACAGGAAGAACTCGCCCGCGGCCTCCACGCTCTCGCCGATGAAGCGCAGCTCTGTGCAGGAGACAATGTTGCCCGTGCCGTCGACAATGCCGAGGATGAACGGGACCTTGTTCTTGATCTCCAGAAGAATGCTCTGGAACAGCCTTGCCGCCATGTTTCATCACCCTTTATCTAAATTACATAAACCAACGAAAAAGATTATGTCTATTTTAACGCATGAGTTTGACTTTTTCAACAATAACTTGCAAAAAAAGATATGAATTTTTCTACAACCTGTCGGAAGCGGCCAGAAGCGCGTCCTTTTCGGCCGCCGTCAGCTCCCGGAAAGCGCCCGGCGCCAGCCCGGGATCGAGCGTCAGCGGACCGATGGCGAGCCGCCGCAGAGCCAGCACGGTCTTGCCGCGGGCGAGGAACATCCGCTTGATCTGGTGGAACTTGCCCTCCGCGATCTCGACCCGCGCCTCGCAGCCGGGCAGCGGCACCAGCAGGGCGGGCAGGGCGGTGAAGTCGGAGAGCGGCATCCCGGCGGCGAAGGCGGCGGCGTCGTCCGCGTCGGCGGGGGCGTCGAGCCGGGCCAGATAGACCTTGACGGCGTGGTGGCGCGGCGAGGTCAGGCGGTGGTTGAGGCCGCCGTCGTTGGTCAGCAGCAGCAGCCCCTCGGCGTCCTTGTCGAGCCGCCCGACGACGCCCAGCGCCGCCTTGCGGTATCTTTCGGGCAGCAGGTCGAGCGCGGTGGTCTCGCCGCGCCGGTCCTCGGTGGCGGAGAGCACGCCCGCGGGCTTGTTGAGCATGAGATAGAAAAAGCCGTCGCCGCCCGCGGGGACGCCGTCGAGCGCGACGGCCTGCCGCTCCGCGTCGGCCTTGGCCGCGGGGTCGCGGCACACGGCGCCGTCCACGGTGACGCGGCCCGCCCGCAGGGCGGCCTGCGCCTCCCGGCGCGAGATCAGCAGGCGGGTGGCGAGGATCCGGTCGAGCCGTTCGTTCATGGCTGCGGCTCCAGTCTGACCAGCGTGATCTCCGGAACGGCGTTGAAGCGGTAGTTGTAGAGCGACATGCCGACGCCGCGGCTGACATAGACCGCCGAGCCGTCCGCCTTTTCGTACCGCCCGGAGCGGTAGACCCGGCCGCCCGCCGGCGCGATCCGGTCCTGCCAGGCGCGCAGGGGCAGATTGATCTGCAGCCCGTGGGTGTGGCCGGAGAGCTGGAGCTGGACGCCCGAGACCTGGAGGGCGTAGTCCGGCTCGTGGCAGAGCAGGAGATTGAAGGCGTCTTCCCGGACCAGGGCCTGCACGTCGGGCGCGCCCCAGATGAGGTCGTCGGCGCCGATGAGGTTGACGTTGCCGTCCAGGGCGGCGCTCTGGTTTTTGAGCAGCGTGAAGCCCGCCTGCTCCATCAGCGCGGCATAGATCTGCTGCGCGCCGCCGCCGACGTCGTGGTTGCCCCAGACGGCGAACTTCCGCGCCTGCGGCAGGGCGGGCAGGGAGAGCAGGCGCGCCAGCGCCTCCTCCTCGCCGCCGGTGTATTTCGAATAGTCGTCGAACAGGTCGCCGAGAAAGACGACGACGTCCGGCTCGAGGGCGGTGACGGCGTCGCACACCTCTTTGACGCGCGCCGTGCCGCAGCCGCGGCCGACGTGCAGGTCGGCGACGGCGACCAGGCGCAGCGGCGCCTGCACGCGCGCGTCGGCCATGGTCAGGCGCTCGGTGCGCAGCAGGCGCGGCTCGACGAAGCGCGCCCAGCAGAAGGCGCCCGCCGCCAGGAGCAGCAGCACCAGCAGGACGATCAGCACGGCGCGGCCGGGACGGCCCTTGCCGTGGTAGGGGCGATAGCCCTTCGCGGCTCGCCCGTCACGCCTGCGCCCCATGGAGCGCCTCCTGCATCGCTTCCCACAGCGCCTGCACGCGCGCGGCGCGGCCCATCAGGTAGAGGGCGCCGAACAGCGTCTCCAGCCCGGTGGCGCGGGTGTAGTCCCGCAGGGTGGCGTGCTGCGGCACGGAATGGACGCGGGTGTTGCGCCCGCGCAGGAAAAAGGCGCGCTCCCCGTCGTCGAGCAGCGGCAGAATGGCCTCGGCGGCCCGGGCCTGCGCCGGCGCGGCCACCAGGCGCACCGTGCGGCGGTGGGCCTCCGCGACCTTGCAGGCGCCGCTGTGGACGGCGTCGCCGCGCGCCAGCAGCTCATAGACGGCGTCGCCGATGTGCGCCAGCGTCAGGGTCGGCAGGACGTTGACCTCGGCGAGCGTAAGTTGTTCCCGAAACAGCTCCATATCGTTCAGACCTCAAAGAAAGAATCAGAGGCGGCGTTGTCCGCCGGATCATTGTAACACATCTTGAGCCGGGTGTAAATCTGTGGTATAATCCATTCAATCCGCTGAAAGAGGAAAGTGAGGTTTCCGTTATGCAATACAAACAGTTCGGGAAGAACGGGCCGATGGTCTCCCGCCTCGGCTTCGGCTGCATGCGTCTGCCGTATGTCGGCGAGGGCAAGGACAAGCGCGCCGACGACGAGAAGTGCCTGCCCATCCTGCAGCGCGCCTATGAGCTGGGCATCAACTTCTTCGACACCGCCTGGGGCTATATCAACCGCGACGGCCAGCGCATCGTCGGCAAGGGCGTCAAGCCCTTCCGCGACAAGATCTATCTCAGCTCCAAGCTGCCCGCCGGCGAGGTGCAGCAGCCCGGCGACTTCCGCCGCAAGCTCGAGATGTCGCTGCGCGAGCTGGACACCGACTACATCGACTTTTACCACATGCACGCCCTCTCCGCCGACCGCTTCGAGCACGCCAAAAAGATGCAGATGGACCTCGACATGCTCAAGGCCAAGGAGGAGGGCCTGATCCGCCACATCTCCTTCTCCTTCCACGACCGGCCCGAGGTCATGGTGCAGATCGCCGACCGCGGCATCTTCGACACCGTCCTCTGCCAGTACAACCTCATCGACCAGACCAACGAGCAGGTGATGCGCACGCTCGCGGACCGCGGTATGGGCGTGATGGTGATGGGCCCCGTCGGCGGCGGCGCGATCGCCGCGGGCGGCGAGGAGTTCCTGCGCCTTTACGACACCCCGGCGCAGTCGGCCGTCGAGCTGGCGCTGCGCTTCGTCCTCGGCTACGACGCCGTTTCGCTGGCCCTCTCCGGGATGCAGAGCGTCGAGATGGTCGAGCAGAACGTCGCCCTGGCCGAGCGCGCCTGCGCCGTCACCCCGGCCGAGCGCGAGGGCTACAAGGCGACCAACGACAAGCTGCGCGCCATGCAGGATCTCTACTGCACCGGCTGCAACTACTGCGACGTCTGCCCGCAGGGCATCCATCCCGCCAAGCACTTCCGCTATTACATGCGCGCCCGGACCTGGGGCGTCTATGACGCGATGAAGCGCGACTACCTCGAGGACGAGTTCGACAAGGAATCCGAGAAGTGCGTCGCCTGCGGCGCCTGCGCGGCCCACTGCCCGCAGCACATCGACATCCCCGCCCGCCTGCGCGAGGCGCGGGAATACTTCACCAGATGAAGCGGGCGTGGCCGCAGCTCCGGCTGCTCCTGCTGGGCGCCGTTCCGCTGCTCCCCGGCTGCGCGCTGGAAAAATGGGGGCGGTTCATCGCGGGCGACCGCTCGCTCGCGGGCGTGCTCGTCGGCGTCGGCGTGCTCGTGTTCTTCTATGTCGCGGCGCAGCGCGCGGCCAGGCGCGGGGAGAAGGGCTTCCGCCCGCTCGCGCTGCTCAACGGCTTCGGGCTGCTGATGCTCGTCCTCGTCTGCGTCCAGCTCGTCGGCGCGGGCGATTACTGGCCGAACCTCGCGGGCGACCTCTCGCGGTGGTTCTTCCTCCCCGTAATGGGGATCAGCAGCAACCTGCTGATGCGCGGCGCGTCCTACGGCTGGATGGCCCCGATGGCCGCGTGGTTCCTGCAGGCGCTGCTCTCCGCCATCGGCAGCAACGTCCGCTTTCTGCGCAAATAGCCTCCGTTCCGCTCTGCCCCGGGCCGTGCCGTCCGCACCGCCCGGGGCTTTTTTGTCCCCGCCGTGACGGACGATATGCTGCCGCCCGCGCCCTATGCCGCGCGCGATGCCGTCGAGGGGGCCTTCCGCGCGGCGCGCGGCACGGTGTATACGGTGCGGTTCCGCTTCGACGTCGGTCCCGCTGCGGACTGACCCGCCGCGGCCCGGAGGCGGCGCAAAAAAATCCCGTTCCGAACGGAACGGGATTTTTTATCTGTGCGGTTTCGGTGCGGAGATTATTCGCCCTTGTTGAGCTTCTTCGTCATCTGGCTCTTGCGGCGGGCGGCGGTGTTTTTGTGGATGGCGCCCTTGGCGACCGCCTGATCGACGCTCTTGACGGCTTCGGTGTAAGCGGCCTTCGCCTCTTCGCCGGCGGCGGTTTCAAACGTCTTTATCTTGGTCTTGAGCTCCGTCTTGAGGGCGCGGTTCCGAGCGTTCTTGACCTCGGTCACCAGCACGCGCTTCTTCGCGGACTTGATGTTCGGCATAATTCCCTGACCTCCCTTGCAGACATATTAACAGCGAAATTATTCTAACATCAAAAAAACCGGATTGCAAGCATAATTTTCCCCGCCGCCGCGAGACTATGGCAAAAAGGGGGAGTTTTCCGTGTTTTGCTGCCGCACCGACCTGGCGCTGGAGCGCCGCGACGGGCTGGACGAGGTCCCGGAGGGCGTCGTCTGCCGCGAGGAGACCCGCGACGGACTGCATGTGACGCGCATCGAGGTGCGCGACGCCCGCGGCGCGCGGGCGCTGCAAAAGCCGCCGGGCCGCTATCTCACCGCCGAGCTCGAGGACGGGCTGCTGGGCGAAAACGACTGGATCTGGCGCGCGGCGCAGGCCGTCGGCGCGCTGCTGCGGCCGCTGCTGCCGGCGGAGGGGACGGTGCTGGCCGTCGGCCTCGGCAACCGGGCGGTGACGCCCGACGCCCTCGGGCCGCTGTGCATGGAGCATCTGATCGTCACCCGCCACCTGATCGAGCGCATGCCGCGCGAGTTCGGCGGGCTGCGCCCCGTCTGCGCCCTGACGCCCGGCGTCCTCGGCACGACCGGGATCGAGACGCTGGAGCTGGTGCGCGGCGCGGCGGCGCGCGTCCGGCCTGCCGCGGTCGTCGCCGTCGACGCGCTGGCGGCGCGGGCCATGGCGCGGCTGTGCCGCACCTTTCAGCTCTCGGACACCGGCATCGCCCCCGGCTCCGGGGCCGGGAACCACCGCGCGGCCCTCGACCGGGCGGCGCTGGGCGTGCCGGTGATCGCCGCGGGGGTGCCGACCGTCGTCGACGCGCTGACGCTGTGCGCCGACCTGCTCGGCGCGCCGGAGGAGTTGCCGGCGGGCGCGGCCGCGGCCGCGCAGATGCTGGTCGCCCCCAAGGACGTCGATCTGCGCGTGCGCCGCTGCGCCAAGGCGCTCGGCTACGGGCTCAATCTCGCCCTTCAGGGCGGGATGACCCTCTCCGAGATGGAGCAGTATCTCGCCTGAGCGGCGGCATAACCGCGCCCGCGGACGCATACGATGTGCGGAAAGGGGGCGCGGCCGATGCATTCCGATTCCGATTGCCGTCCGGTGCGGCTGCTGTGGACGCTGCCGGCCGCGCTGCTGCTGGCGGGCGCGCTGCTGTGGCTGCCGCGCGGGGCAAAGGGCGCGGCGGCGCCCGATCTTCCGGCGGCGGACGAGCTTCTCTCGACCGCGCTGCCGGCGGAGGAGCTGCCCGAGACCGCCGTGATCGAGAGCGTGCTGCCCGAGCTGTCGATGACCGGGACGGCGCTCGCGGCGCCGGCGCCGGCGCCGGCCGCGCCGGCCGCTGCGGCGCAGCCCGTCTCCGTGGTCAGAGACGGGGCCGGCACCGCGGCCGGGACGGTCTATTTCCGCAACGAGACCGATTTCCGGCTGGACGCCGCCGCCATGCTGCGCGCCGCCTGCCCGGTCTCGCTGGGCGACAGCGGCGTGCAGGTGCTGATTATGCACACGCACGGCACCGAGGCCTATACGCCGACCGCCGCCGAGCCGTACCGGGCCACCGACAGCTACCGCACGACCGACAGCAGCCACAACATGCTGCGCGTCGGCCAGCTCATCGCCGACACGCTCAACGCCCGCGGCGTCAGGACCGTCCACTCGACGGCGCTCAACGATTATCCCGCTTACAGCGGCGCCTATACGCGCGCCCTGAAGGACATCGGCGCCTGGGTCAAAAAATACCCGACCGTCCGCATCGTCATCGACGTGCACCGCGACGCGATGATGTCCGGCGGCAAGGTCTACAAGACCGTGGCCGCGATCGGCGGCGTGCAGACGGCGCAGCTCGAGTTCGTCGCCGGGACCGACGCCGGCGGGCTGAGCCACGACCGCTGGCGGCAGAACCTCACCTATCAGGTGCAGCTGCAGTACCGGCTCAACACGCGCTTCCCCGGGCTGATGCGGCCGCTCAACCTGCGCCGGGGGCGGTTCAACCAGCATGTCCGCACGGGCAGCATGCTGCTCGAGGTCGGCACCAACGGCAACACCCTTGAGGAGGCCCTGGCCGCCGCGCGGCTCTTCGCCGACACCCTCGCCGACCAGCTGCTGGGGAAATAGGGCGGGCGGGACAGAGGGCGGCGCCGCGCTTGACAGACGCGCCGCGGCGGGGTATAGTGAACGCAGATCCCGCGGCCTGCGCCGCGGATCGGACAGACAAAATCGACGGCGCGGATCGCCGGGAGGAGGGGCAGCGTGGGCTGGAAGCTGGGCGTGCTGCTGAAAACGCAGGGCAACGACTGAGACGCTTCCGTGTACCGCTATGCCCTTTTTGAACCGGGAACGATCCGCGGCCTGCGCCGCGGGACTTGCTCCTGCGGCTTTTTTGCTGCCGAAAAGGGCTGTTGATCCCATTTGATCGGAGGAAACAGCCTTGCGTCTCAATAAACAGCTGCGCCTGCTGGCGCTTTACAATGTTCTGGCCGCCTTCCGCATCGCCGACGCGGTGTGGGTGCTTTTCCTGCTGCGGCGCGGCTTTTCGCTGGCCCAGGCCGGGCTGGCGGAGGGCCTGTTCCACGTCGTCAGCCTGCTGTGCGAGGTGCCGTCCGGCATGGCGGCCGACCTGCTCGGGCGGCGGCGCACCCTGGCCGTCTCCGGCCTGTGCGGGCTGCTGTCCGGCGTCGCCATGGCCCTGTCGGAGAATTTCTTCGGCGTCTGCGTCTCGATGGCGCTGTGCGCGCTGATGTACAACTTCGCCTCCGGCACGCTGGAGGCGATCACCTATGACAGCCTGATCGCCGCGGACCGCCGCGGCGACTATCTGCGCGTCAGCGCCTTCATGAACGGCCTGTCGCGCACCTCGGCGGCGGTGAGCTGCGTGCTCGGCGCGCTGGCGCTCGCCCTCGGCTTTGTGCGCGCCTACCTGCTCAGCGCGGCGCTCTGCGGCGCGCTGGCGGCGCTGGCCCTGGCGCTGGCCGAGCCGGCGGTGACGGCGGCCCAGCGGGCGCGCGAGGCGCGCCCCTTCGCCGATCTGCCCGCCCGCCTGCGGGCGCACGCGGCCGAGAGCGTCCGCTTCCTGCGGCGGCAGCCGCGGGCCGGACTGCTCATCCTCGCCGACGGCGCGGTGGGCGTGCCGATCTATCTGACCTTCATGTTCGCGCAGCGGCATTTCGCGGACGGCGGCCTGCCCGCCGCCTGGCTGGGCGCGGTGCTGCTCGGCGTCCGTCTGGCCGGGACGGCGGGCGTCGCCCTCGGGGCGCGGGGCCGGGGCCCGCTCGCCCGGGCGGCGGCCGGCTTCTGCCTGCTCGCCGGGGCGGGGACCCTGCTGGCGGGCCTGTCCCGCCTCTGGCCGGTCTGCGCCCTCGGCGCGGCGGCGGCCTCGCTGGCGGACGGCGCGGCCGATCTGCGGCTGGAGGCGCGCCTCAACGACCTCTTTCCCAGCGACCGGCGCGCCACGCTCGTCAGCGTCAACAGCATGGTTTACAGCCTGCTGATGATCGCCGTCAGCCCGCTGGCCGGCGCGGTCGGGGACCGCTGGGGCGCCGGCGGCGCCATCGCCCTCACGGGGGCGCTGCTGCTGCTCGGCACCGCGGCGGCGTTGCTGCTGCGCGCCGCGCGCCGCCGGGCGTAGACCCCGTCCCCGCGGCCGCCCGCGGCGGCGGAGCTTTCCCGCGGCGCGGAATGCGGCGCGGGCGGGGTCAAAAACCCCGCCCGCGCGTTTGCTTTGCCGCTTATTCGTCCTCCGCCCAGTTCATGGCGCGGCGGACGGCCTTGTTCCACTGCCGCCGGTAACCGGCGGCGCGCTCCGCCTCCATCGCCGGCAAAAAGGCGCGGTCGAGCTCGCGGATGCCGCAGAGCCGGGCCGGGCTGTCCCAGACGCCGGCGCACAGGCCGGCGAGATAGGCCGCGCCCGCCGCCGTGGTCTCCAGCATCTTCGGGCGGTTGACCGGGCAGCGCAGCAGATCGGCCTGGAACTGCATCATGAAGTCGCTGACGGCGGCGCCGCCGTCCACCCAGAGGTCGCGCACCGGGCCGCCCATGTCGAGCGCCATCGTGTCGCACAGGTCGGCGACCTGATAGGCGATGCCCTCGAGCGCGGCGCGGGCGATATGGGCCCGCGTCGTGCCGCGGGTCAGGCCGACGATCGCGCCGCGCGCGTACATGTCCCAGTGGGGCGCGCCCAGGCCCGTGAAGGCCGAGACCAGATAGACGCCGCCGTTGTCGGGCACCGTCTCGGCCAGCACGTCGACCTCCGAGGCGCTGCCGATCAGCTTCAGCTCGTCGCGCAGCCACTGGATCGAGGAGCCGGCGTTGAAGACGCTGCCCTCCAGCACATAGGTCGTCTCGCCCCCGAGCCGCCAGCCGATGCTGGTCAGCAGCCCGTGTCCGGAGCGCAGCGAGCGCGTCCCGGTGTTCATCAGCGTGAAGCAGCCGGTGCCGTAGGTGTTCTTGATCTGCCCGGGCGCCAGGCAGCCCTGGCCGAACAGGGCGGCCTGCTGGTCGCCCGCCGCGCCGCAGACGGGGACGCCGGCCAGCGCCTCCAGCCCGCGCAGGCCGGGGCGGATGCGGCCGTAGATCTCGCTGTTGGAGACGGGGCGCGGCAGCACGGCCATCGGGATGTTCAGCATCCGGCACAGCTCCTCGTCCCAGCAGCCGCGGTCGATGTCGAGCAGCATGGTGCGGGCGCAGTTGGAGAGGTCGGAGACGTGGGCGCCGGTCAGGTTCCAGATCAGCCAGCTGTCCACGGTGCCGAACAGCAGCTCGCCGCGCTCGGCGCGGGCCTGGGCGCCGGGGACGTTGTCGAGCATCCAGCGCAGCTTGGTGCCGGAGAAATAGGCGTCGGGCAGCAGCCCGGTCTTTTGCCTGATGTAGTCGGCGCAGCCCTGCTCGCGCAGGCGGTCGGCGATCTCGGCGGTGCGGCGGCACTGCCAGACGATGGCGTTCATCACCGGGCGGCCGGTGGCGCGCTCCCAGAGGATGGTCGTCTCGCGCTGGTTGGTGATGCCGACGGCGGCGATGTCGCTGCCGGACAGGCCGCTGTGCTCAAAGGCGGAGGCCGCCGCCAGCAGCGTGGTCTCCAGGATCTCGCCGGGGTCGTGCTCCACCCAGCCGGGCCGCGGATAGTGCTGGGTCAGCGGATAGCGGGCGGAGCTCACCGGGCGGCCGCGGTCGTCGAAGACGATGGCGCGGGAGCTGGTGGTGCCCTGGTCGAGGGCGATGACGTGCGCCTGCATGGAATCCCTCCCCGTGTATTGACGTTTGGCCGCGCTTCCTCTAAAATAAGAACAAACGCAGTCCGCGTGCGAATACGTTTATTATAACAAACAGGGAGGCCGATGTCCATGTGTACCGTCCGCGAGTTTTACTACCCCTCGAGCGACGGCGTCTCGCGCGTCTATGCGCGCGAATGGAGTCCGGAGGGCGCCGCGCGCGCCGTGCTGCAGCTGGCGCACGGCATCTGCGAGCATCTCGGCCGCTATGACGATTTCGCCCGCTTCATGGCGGGGAACGGCGTGCTCGTCGTCGCCAACGACCATCTCGGCCACGGCCGCACCGCGGCGACGGCGGCCGACCGCGGCTTTTTCGCCGCCAGGGACGGCTGGACGCACGTCGTCGACGACGTGGAGAGCCTGCGGCGGCAGACGGCGGAGGCCCACCCCGGCCTGCCGTATTTCCTGCTCGGGCACAGCATGGGCTCCTTCGTCGTCCGCACCTATCTGATCCGCTATCCCGGCCGCCTCAGCGGGGCGCTGATCTCCGGCACCGGGCAGCAGGCGCCGGCGCTGGTGACGGCGGGCCTGGCGCTGACCGACGTCATCCGCCTGTTCCGCGGCCCGCGCCGCCGCAGCACGGTGGTCAACAACATGGCCTTCGGCGCCTACAACCGCAATTTCGAGCCCAAGCGCACAGCCTCCGACTGGCTGACCCGCGACACGCAGATCGTCGACGCCCACCTCCGGGACGAGCTGTGCGGCTTCATCCCCACCGTCTCGCTCTATCACGACATGCTCTCCGGCGTGCGCCTGATCTCCCGGCTGGAGAATGTCCGCCGGATGGACGTAAACACGCCGGTCCTCTTCTTCTCCGGCGCGATGGACCCGGTCGGCGAAGAGACGCGCGGCGTCCGCCGCGCCGTGGAGAACTTCAAAAAGGCCGGCTGCCGCGACGTCACGGTGAAGTTTTACGAGGGCGGCCGCCATGAGATGCTCAACGAGATCAACCGCGCCGAGGTCTATGCCGACGTGCTGGCCTGGATCGACAGCAAGCTGCCTGCGGCGGCGCGGTGACCCGTCCCGCCCGGCGCGGCCGCCGGAGCCATCTGAAAGGAACCGAAACACATGTGGGAGACCTTCGGGGGGGAGCTGCTGCTCACCCTTCTCATCGGCGCGGCCCCCATCCTGGAGCTGCGCGGCGCCATCCCCTTCGGCGCGGCGCACGGCCTGCCGCTCTGGGCGGCGGCGGCCGCCGCCGTCCTCGGCAACATCCTGCCCGTCCCGTTTCTGATGCTCTTTCTGCGGCGCGTGTTCGCCTGGCTGCGGAAGCGCAGCGCCCGCCTCGACGCCTTTGTGCGGCGGCAGGAGGCGCGCGCCAGGAAGCACGGGCACATGGTGCGCCGCTACGGGCTGCTCGGCCTGTTCATCCTGGTCGCCATCCCTCTGCCGGGCACCGGCGCCTGGACCGGCTCGCTNAGGCGGCCGGCGCGGCCCTGCGAAAAAGCGGACCGCCGGGCAAAAAAATATAGAAAAGGCCGTCTCCGGCACTGCCGGAGACGGCCTCCGTCTGTCAAAAAAGCCGGCCCCGGCCGGCTTTTTTCTTTTCAATTTGATTTTTCCCGGACCTGTGCCGGGAAAAATCACCGTATCCCGCCGGTTTTCCTCAGAAAAGCGGCGAAACCGCGCCGAACGCGCGGCGCCCGCCAAATGCCGAAAAACCCGCAGGTTTTTCGACAAGCGCAGGCCGTCTCCGGCGCTGCCGGAGACGGCCTTTTTTCCTGAACGCGCGGCGCCTGCCGGAAAACTCAGAACACGGACTTGCCGAGCATGGAGAGCACCAGCTCGCAGGCCAGGTTGCCCGTCTTGTTGCGCTCATCGAGGATCGGGTTGACCTCCACCATGTCGAGGGAGATCAGGCGGTCGCTCTCGGCGATCATCTCGGCGGCGAGGAAGGCCTCGCGGACGGTCAGGCCGCTGTGGACCGGCGTGCCGGTGCCCGGCGCCTCCTGCGGGGTGACGGAGTCGATGTCGAAGCTGACATGGATGCCGGCCGTGCCCGTGCCGGCGATGCGGATGGCGCGGCGCATGACCTCGGGCATGCCGAGGCGGTCGACGTCGGAGATCGAAAAGACGGTCACGCCCGCCTCGCGCATGCGGACGCGCTCGGCCGCCTCGATGTCGCGCCCCGCGATCTGCACCGCGTGGCCGGGATCGACAAAGACGGTCTCGCCGCCGTAGTCCATCATGCAGGCGGGGCCGCAGCCGCACACCGCGGAGAAGGGCATGCCGTGCATGTTGCCGCTGGCGGTGCTCTCCTGGTCGTTGAAGTCGCCGTGCGCGTCGATCCAGATGACGCCGATGCCGCCGTAATGCTTGGCGACGGCGGGGATGCTGCCCGCCGCGACGCTGTGGTCGCCGCCCAGCACCACCGGCAGCGCGCCGAACTTGAGGCTGTCGGACACCTGGTCGTAGAGGCGGCGGTTGGCCTCGATCACCTGCTCGTAGTTCTTCAGCTCGGGCTTGGAGCGGCCGCTCGCGCGGGGGATGATGTCGCCCTTGTCGCGCCACTGGATGCCCAGCTCGCTCATCTTGTTGCATATATCCGCATAGCGGATGGCGAGCGGCCCCATGTTGACGCCGCGCCGGGAAGCGCCGAGGTCCATCTGGATCCCGATAATATCGACTTTTCTGGTTGCACCTGCCATGGCTTCCACCCCGTTCAAAAATGTATTCATGGAATGAATATATCCTGTTCCCTAAGATAGCATATCCGGGGCGGAATTACAAGAGGCAATCAGAGGCGGCGGATGCCGCGGCCGCGGGCGGGAGCGGGAGCGGCGCCGTAGTCGGGCGGGGCCGCCTCGGGGATGCGGCGGCGCACCTCGGCGCCGACGGCCGCCTGGAAGCGGCGCTCAAAGGCGGCGACGTTGGCCTGGGTCTCGGCCTCGTCCCCGCCGCGCAGCAGGGCGGCGAAATCCTCGTCCAGCCCGCGGGCGCGCAGGGCGGCGCGGGCGCCGTCGAGCAGGGCGCGCTCCCGCTCGCGGGCGCGGAGCTGCTCCAGCTCGCGCGTCAGCTCCGCGGCGGTCGGCTCCGCGGCGGCGGGTTCGGTCTGAACGGTGCGGTCCTCATCCATGCTGGCGTTCCTCCTCAAGACGGTTCAGCTCTTCGTCGGGGTCGCTGACAAAGGGCAGCAGCTCGAGCCGCGTGCGGCGCGAGATCGTGTCGCCGAGGGCGCTGAGATTGGCGCACAGGGCGGTGAGATCCTGGGGCAGGTTCTTGTAGAAGCGCGCCGTGCACGGCCCGCCGACGGCGCCGCCCAGCAGGTTCAGCCCCTCGTAGAACAGGGCGATCAGATGGTAGAGCCCGCCGGAGAAGCCGCGCTCCTTGGCGGCGCGGGCCTGCTCCGCGCCCCAGAGCTTGTATTCGAGGGCCACGCCGGAGCTGTTGCCCGCGAAGCTGCGGTCGTTGAGGTTGGGGGTCATGGTCAGCAGCAGCAGGTCGTCCACCAGCGTCTTCTGCAGCAGCTCGAGGGCCGCCGGGTTGAGGTTCTTGACGACGAACTCGGCGCGGCCGTTTTCGCTCAGGGTCAGGACGCGGGTGAGGTTGGCGCGCTCGATGTCCTCGCGGCTCGTGCCCAGCATCCCGTAGAGGGCGAGAAAGGCGTTGGCGACGCTCTGCATGTCGTCCATCGCCCCGGAGAGCAGCAGGTTGTAGGCGTCGAGCAGGGACAGCACCGGCTCGAAGTCGCCGCGCAGCGGCAGGTTGTTGCAGAAGCGCGAGACGCACAGCCCCCGCAGCGGCAGCGGCTGCGGCGGGCCGAGCGTGACCGCGCGGCCGTCGTAGGTCAGGGCGCGGCGGCAGCCGGGCAGATAGAGCTCGCCCTCGGCGCCGCCGTCGCGCAGCGGACGGACGCGCACGGCGGCCGTCTCCGCGCCGAGGATGCCGGAGGTGACGGCAAAGGTCTCGCAGGGGTCGAGCCGCGCCAGGCGCAGGCCGTCCTCCGCCGGCCAGACGGTCAGGAAGCCCTCGCCGCAGACGCTCATGTCCCGCGCGGCGTCGTAGAGCCGCGTCCCCAGCGAGGCGTCGGCGAGGGCGCGCGTCATGCGCTCCTGCACCCGCTTCCCCTGAAAGGAGAAGGTCGGCGGCACGCCCATGAAATAGCCGGTCTGGACGTCGGTGATGTACTTGGCGTAGTTGGAGGTCAGGTGGTTGTTGGGGCGGCCGGGCACGACCCGCCCCTTGGGCACGCCCTGCTCCCCCAGATAGTAGTCCCACAGCCGCTGGCGGCGCGGGCGCTCCTCGGTGAGGAAGCGCCGCAGGTGCTCCGCCAGCTCGCCTTCGGTGGGAACGGGGCCTTCGGATTTGAAAAGCATCGGTTTTTCCCTCCTTTTGGCCCCATTGAACCCCTTTTCCGGGGAAATGCCGAATGAAGCGCTTCCCGGAAGCGCTTCACTGTCCCCCTTCCCGCGCCGGGCGTAGACTGGCGGCAGAAGGGAAGGAGGGATGTTTGCCGTGAAACAGGAACGGCCCTGCATGATCTGCGGGGCGCGGGAGGACACGCTGACGCGCGGGGAGGTGACGCTCTGCCGCCGCTGCATGACCGCGCTGTACCATGCGCTCGGCGCGCATTTTCCGTTGAAACCGGACGGGGAGTGTGATAAGATGGAGCTGTCTGAAAATAAAAGAAAAGACAGGTGATTCCATGGAACAGAACAAGGCGCTCCGCGTCTTTGCGGAGGAGATCCGCGTCGAGACCCTCAAGGAACTCGCCCATCTCGGCTTCGGCCACATCGGCGGCTCGATGTCGGTCGTCGAGCTGCTGGCCGTCCTCTACGGGCGCGAAATGCGCATCGATCCGCGCAACCCGCGCTGGGAGCAGCGCGACAAGCTGGTGATGAGCAAGGGGCACGCCGGCCCGGCCGTCTACGCCACCCTGGCCCTCAAGGGCTATTTCCCCAAGTCCGAGCTGCTGACCCTCAACCAGGGCGGCACGCACCTGCCCAGCCACTGCGACCGCAACAAGACCCCCGGCATCGACATGACGACCGGCAGTCTCGGCCAGGGCATGAGCACGGCCTGCGGCCTCGTTCTCGGCGACCGGATGCAGGGCCGCGACAGCTACACCTTCCTCGTCCTCGGCGACGGCGAGTGCGACGAGGGCCAGGTCTGGGAGGGCGCGATGTTCGCGCGCCAGTTCGCGCTCGACCGCCTGATCGCCTTTGTCGATCTCAACAAGCAGCAGCTCGACGGCGCGACGAAGGACGTCCTCGACCTCGGCGACATGGTGGACAAGTGGCGGGCCTTCGGCTGGGACACCTGCAAGATCGACGGCCACAACGTCGACGACATCGCCGGCGCGATCAGCAGGGCCAAGGCGACGCGGGGCGCGCCGCACATGATCGTGCTCGACACGGTCAAGGGGCACGGCTGCGCGCTCGCCGAGCAGACCTTCCCCTGCCACCACATGGCGTTTACCGCCGAGCAGATCGCCCCCAGCCTGGCGCTGGCGGAGCAGAAGCTCGAAGAGGCAAGGAGGGCGTGAGCATGTATCAGGTGAAAAAGACGTTTGAAAAAGGGACCGTCGAGATGCGCAAGGTCTACTGCGAGACGCTGCAGGAGCTGGCGCGTGAGGACGGCCGCATCTGCGTGCTCGACGCCGACCTGGTCGGCTCGTCGGGCGTCAAGCCGTTCTTTAAGGAATTCCCCGACCGCGCCATCGACTGCGGCATCCAGGAGAGCAACATGATCGGCGTCGCCGCCGGCCTCTCGGCCGCCGGCATGGTGCCGTTCGCCCATTCCTTCGGGCCGTTCGCCTCGCGCCGCGTGCTCGACCAGATCTTCATTTCCTGCGCCTACGCCAAGCTCAACGTCCGCATCGTCGGCAGCGACCCCGGCGTCTGCGCCGCCTACAACGGCGGCACCCACATGCCCTTTGAGGACATGGGCGCGCTGACGGCGGTGCCGAAGATCACGCTGCTCGAGCCGAGCGACACCGTGCAGCTGCGCTGGCTGATCCGCCGCCTGCGCGACGAATACGGCGTGTTCTATATCCGCATGCTGCGCAAGCTGCCCGTCAGCCTCTATGAGGAGGGCTCGGAGTTCGAGCTGGGCCGGATGCCCGTGCTGCGCGAGGGCGACGACGTCTGCATCGTCGCCTCCGGCATCATGGTCGCCGAGGCGCTCAAGGCCGCCGACAGTCTGGCGGCGCAGGGCGTCTCCGCCGCCGTGCTGGACGCCTTCTGCTGGAAGCCGCTCGACCGCGCCGCGCTGGAGAGCTACGCGCGCAAATGCCGCTGCTTCGTCACCGCCGAGAACCACAACGTCGTCGGCGGGCTGAACGCCGCCGTCGCCGCCGCCCTGGCGCAGACCGTGCCCGCGCCGGTCGAGGCCGTCGGCGTCTTCGACGAGTTCGGCGAGGTCGGCACCGAGGCCTTCCTGCGCGAGCGCTTCAACCTGACCGCCGCCGCGATCGAGCACGCCGCCAAGCGCGTCCTCGCCCGCAAGAGCGCGGAATAAAACAGAAAGGGCGCGCGGAAAACGCTTCCGCGCGCCCTTTTTTTGAGGTGACAGCCATGGCTGTGGAAAAAAGCATCCTGGAGCGGCTGATCGCGGCGCAGGTCGCCGCCCTCGGGCGGCCCGACCTGTTCCGCGCGCCGATCTTCGCCTATTCGGACGCCGCCGATCCCCGCTATCACGAGCTCAAGACGCTGATCGGCCCGTGGCACCTCGACCCCGCCGAGCTGATGCCGGGCGCCAGGAGCGTGATCTCCTATTTTGTCCCCTTCACGAAGGAGGTGGCCCGCGCGCCCCGCGCCGCGGCCCACGGCGCCCCCGTCTGGGGCGAGGCGTATCTGGTCATCAACGACGGCTTCGACCGCATCGGCGAGAGCGTCGGCGGCTATCTGGCGGCCGAGGGCTTCGCCGCCCATCCGATCAGCGGCACGCACACCTACGACCCGAAGGACCTCAGATCGATGTGGTCGCACCGCAGCGCGGCGGCGATCGCCGGGCTGGGCACCTTCGGCGCCAACCGCCTGCTGATTACGGCGCGCGGCTCGGCGGGGCGGTTCTGCACGATCCTCACCGACGCGCCGCTCGCCCCCTCGTGCGCGACGGCGCCGCCCCGCTGCCCCTATGAGGAGGGGCGCTGCGGCGCCTGCTTCCGCGCCTGCCCGGTCGGGGCGCTGCGCCCCGGGGCCTTCGACCGCTTTGTCTGCCACGACGACGTGCTGCTCAGGAACGCGGAGGCGCTCAAGGGCCTCGGCTTCTGCGACGTCTGCGGCAAGTGCATCGCCGTTTGCCCCCTCGCCTGTCTGGAATAGGACGCCCGTGAAAAACAGGCTGCCGCGGTGAGCGGCAGCCTGTTTTGTTTTTTGACGGAGGCGGGTTACGGCTGGCGGTGATCGCCGAAGTAGAAGATGGTGAACAGGCCCGGGCCGCAGTGGGCGCCGATGACGACGCCGAGGCTGGTGATGCGCACCCCGGCGACGGTCGGGAACTGCGCCAGCACGCGGTCGCGGACGAACTCGGCGTCCGCCAGGCAGTCGGCGTGGAGAATGTGGATCTCCTGCCCGTCGGGCGCGGTGAGGTCGCGCTTCATGCCCTCGACGATCTGCAGCAGCGCCGCGCGCCGGCCCAGCGACTTGGCGGCGACGGTCAGCGTGCCGTCGTCCGGGACATAGAGCACGGGCTTGACGGCGAGCAGCGAGCCGACCATGGCCGCCGCGTTGGAGACGCGGCCGCCGCGCTTGAGGTAGTTGAGGTCGTCCACCGTGAAGCGGTGCATGATCTTGAGCTTGTGGCTTTCGCCCCAGGCGATCACCTCGTCGAAGGACAGGCCCTCCTCTTTGCGCCGCACCATGTTTTCGAGCAGCAGGCCCAGCCCGCCGGAGATGCAGAGCGTGTCCATCAGATAGAGCCGCTGCGCCGGGTATTCGGCGGCGATCTGCTCCGCCGCCTCGCGGGCGTTGAAGAAGGAGCGGCTCATCTCGCGGGACATGTCGAGATAGATGACGTCCTTGCCGGTCTCCATCAGCGACCGGAAGAAATCGTGGTACTCGAAGACGTTGATCATGGAGGTCGTGAGCAGCGTGCCGGCGCGCATTTTGCGGTAGATCTCCTCGCGCGTTGCCTCGCGGCTGTCGTCGGTATAGGTCGCGCCGTCCATGACATAGGTATAGCCGATGAACGGCACGCCATGCTCGTCGAAGAACTCGCGCGGGGTGTCCGCGGTCGAGGCCGAGGCGATGATGTAGTCGGTCATAATGGTCTCCTTGTGTTGATGTTGTGACTTGCCCTCAGAATATATAACAGATCCGGGCCGATGTAAAGAGAAAACAAAAGAGACTGTCCCCGACGGTCTCTTTTTCCATGTTTATATTACCACAAACCGGGGGAAATGACAAGTCTTGTTCTTTGCGCCGCGCGGGTGTATGAAGAATGGGAGGTGAATGCGCATGGAACATTTTCCGATCCCCGTCTGCGCGGGGGAGGAGCGCGATCTGCTGCTGGCGCGCTGCAACGCCGCCGCCGCGCCCGGCGGCCTGAGCCTGACGGGCGCCGAGCTGGACGAGCTGCTGGAGGGGCGCGCCCGCGCCCTGCGCGACAGCGGCCGGGTGGAGCTGGGCGAGGGCATCCTGGCGCCGCTGGCGGCCGCCTTCGCGTCCTCGCCCTATCTGGAGCAGGCGCACTGGGCCGAAACGCTCGACGCGCTGCAGGCCTGCTTTTACCGTCTCAAGAGCGAGGCGCGGGAGACGCTGGACGACGACGAGCTGCTCGAGGGCATGCGCCGCGCCTTCGACGGCCCGGCCGGCGGCGACCCGGATTATCTCGCCGGCCTGTCGCCGGAGGAGCTGTGGCTGGGCGCGCCGCCGCCGGAGGGCTGCGCATGGGAGGAATGATCGCCCCGGCGGCGCCTCTCGGCGCCGCGGAGGAGCGGCAGGCGGGCGCGCTGCTGCTGACCCTGCTGCGCCGGCAGATCGCGCTGTGGACGGCAGGCGGCGGCACCTCGGTGCCGGAGGAGACGGCGCAGGCGCTGCTGTCGTCGCTGCGCTGGCAGCTGCGGCTGGAGGACGGCGCCCCGCCGGCCCGCTGGCGGGCCTTTCTCGCCGACCCCGAGGCGGCCTTCGCCGCCGGGCTGCGCCGCGCCGCGCGCGCCCGGGCGGCGGCCGAAACGCTCTGGCGCGCCGCCTGCCTGGAGACGCCGGCGGACAGCGCCTGCCTGCGCGACACGCTGCGCGCCGTCGGCGCCTGGCTGCGGAGCTATGACGCCCGCTTCCTGGCCGACCGCGTCCCCGAGGGGATCGACTACCCGCTCTGCGTCCCTGTCGCCGCGCGGCTCGCCGGCCCGGACTATGTCCGCGCCTGGCTGCTCCGCCTGCGGGTCGAAAACGCGCTGCTGCGGGCGTTCCCGCCCGCGGCCGTCCGCGCCCTGCTCGACCGGGCCGTCCCTCTGTGGCGGACGATGCCTCTCAACATGGCGGAGCCGGTCGCCGTCAACGCCCTGGGCCGGGCGCTGCTCGGGCTGGAGCCGCGCCCGCTGGCGCTGGGGGAGCCGGAGCGCGCCGCACTGCGGGAGCTGCTGGCCGCGCGCGCCCCGGCCGAACGGCGGCGCCTGCTGGCGGGCGGGACGGCCCGCCTGTGCGCGTCCCTCGGCCTGCCGCCCGGGCGCTGGCGCGCGCCGCTGTGCGGGCTGGCGCCGCGCCTGGACGCGGCGCTCGCGGCCGGAGATCTCGCCGGGATTTTTATTGATTTTACTTGAAAATCGATCCAAATATGTTATAATCTTACTATCAAAAACGCCGGAAGGAGGCAGAAAATGGGCAAATTTGTAATTCGGCGCGGCAAGGCGGGCTTTCTGTTCTGCCTCAAGGCCGCCAACGGCGAGATCATCGCCGTCTCCAGCGCCTATGCCAGCGAGGCGGCCTGCCGCAAGGGGATCGAGAGCGTCGNCCACTCGGCGGCCGAGGCCGCCGTGGAGGATCAGACCGTCGGGAAACAGGCGGCCTGCCCCAAGTTCGAGGTCTATCTCGACCGCCAGGGCGAGTTCCGCTTTCGCCTGCGCGCCCGCAACGGGCAGATCATCGCCGTCTCGGAGGGCTATGCCGCCAAGAAGAACTGTCTGGGCGGGATCGAGAGCGTCCGCCGCAACGCGCCGCGCGCCGACGTGTTCGGGGAGCCTCAGGAATAAAGCGAAAACGCAAAAAACGGCCGTTTCCCGGCAGGGGAAGCGGCCGTTTCGGTTTGTCAGCGGACTTTGGCGGCGCGGCGCAGCCGCAGCCAGTGCAGCACCAGGCAGGCCATGGCGGCGAAGCCGAGATAGCCGAACACGGGGTAGACCGTGCCGATCAGGTCGCCGAAGCCGAGCAGGCTGCCGCCGAAGGCGAGCAGCAGCACGCCGGCGGTCATCGCGCGGCGGCGCGGAACGAGGGCGGGATGGCGCTGGCCGAGGTAGATGACGATGGCGACGACGAAGGAGACCGTCGTCCCCAGCATGCCGGTGAGCAGCAGGACGGCGTAGAGCCAGCCCAGGGCGGGATGGAGCTCGCTGGCCAGGGCGAGCATCGGCAGCTCGGCCGCGGTCGTGTCCGGGCGGGCGCCGAGGGCGGGCAGGATGCAGAAGGAGATGACGAGCAGCAGCAGCACGCCGAGGGCCCCGCCGTGCCAGACCGTCCTCCGGTCGGGGACGTGCGGGCCGATGGGCGTCAGCACGCCGATGGCGCCGAAGATGTTGTAGGAGACATAGGTGAGGGCGGCGGTGGGCCAGTTGGGCAGCAGCGGATTGTCGTTCACGTCGCGCATGGCCAGCACGGCCCCGAAGCCGGTGCGGGCGACCGTCCACACCGAGATGACCAGGGCGGTGACGATCATCCCCGGCACCAGCACCGTGCAGACGCGGGCCAGGCCGTCCATGCCGCGGCAGGAGACCAGCGCCGCGCCGACGCAGAACAGCGCCCCGCCGAGGGCGGCCGGCAGCGACAGGAGCTGCCGCACCAGCGCCCCGGCGCCCGCGGCCATCACGACGCTGACGCCGAAGAGAAAGGCGAGCTGCATCGCGCCGGCCAGACGGTGCAGCAGCGGATGGGGGCCGGGGATGAGGATGCGGTCGAGCGAGGTGATGCCCGTCTCCTGTCCCAGACGCAGCACGAGCGCGACAAAGACGAGCTGGATGGCCAGGGCCAGAACGCGGCCCAGCAGCCCGGGCAGGCCGAAGGCGCCGAAGAACTTCCACAGCTCCTGCCCCGAGACATAGCCCGCGCCCAGAAAACAGCCCGCCGAGGTCAGCGCCAGCCGCCCCGTTTTGAACTCCCGCATCATGTCCGCCCCCATTTCAATCTTCTCCAGTGTAGCACGCGGCGGGCGCGGGAGCAACCCCCTCCGGGCGGCTCAGCCCTGTTCGATGCGCGCCGCCAGCGCCGCGACGCAGGCGTCCTGGGCGGCGAAATCGACGCAGGGGCGGTAGATCTCCTCGATGCGGTCGTGGAGGCGGTGGGCGGCGGCGATCTCGGCGACGGCGTCGTCGAGCAGGGCCGCGCGCAGGCGCAGCAGGGCCTTCGCCCGGCCGCGCACGGCGCG
>JGI20225J20221_1000552_pt1 | contig 60484 bp, 43 predicted proteins | sample BioMet4_FD_20221 | JGI IMG/M metagenome (IMG submission 20221) | reverse complement strand
GAATTCCGCCTACGTTGCGCACACTCAAGTCTGCCAGTTCGCGCTGCAATTCAGATGTTGAGCATCTACATTTCACAACACGCTTAACAGACGGCCTACGCTCCCTTTAAACCCAATAAATCCGGATAACGCCTGGACCTTCCGTATTACCGCGGCTGCTGGCACGGAATTAGCCGGTCCTTATTCATACAGTACCTACAAATAACCACACGTGGCTAACTTTATTCCTGTATAAAAGCAGTTTACAACCCATAGGGCCGTCATCCTGCACGCTACTTGGCTGGTTCAGGCTTCCGCCCATTGACCAATATTCCTCACTGCTGCCTCCCGTAGGAGTTTGGACCGTGTCTCAGTTCCAATGTGGGGGACCTTCCTCTCAGAACCCCTACTGATCGTTGCCTTGGTGGGCCGTTACCCCGCCAACAAGCTAATCAGACGCATCCCCATCCACAACCGATAAATCTTTATTCCTCGTCAGATGTCATCTGAGGAAATTATAGGGTATTAGTCTTACTTTCGCAAGGTTATTCCCTAGTTGGGGGCAGGTTGGATACGCGTTACTCACCCGTGCGCCGGTCGTCGACAAGGAAAGCAAGCTTTCCTCTCGTTACCCCTCGACTTGCATGTGTTAAGCCTGTAGCTAGCGTTCATCCTGAGCCAGGATCAAACTCTCCATTGTAAAATATTATATATTCTATTTCTAGAATGTCTGTAATCTGTTCAGAACGAATCTCCTAAATTATTGTAGTCTAAAACCTGATTTTTTCGAAACCGGACTAATGTCCGGTGACGGTTTGTTTCTTTTTTACCCGAGTACCGAAATAAATCTCAGCACTCGCTTCTTGTACTACTTTTCTGTCTATGTAAATCTTTTCAAAGAACTCTTTCTTATGCTTAAGAAGAACCGTTGTTCTTAAAAGCGAGTGCAAAAGTATAGGTTTTTATTCAAACCTCCAAATCTTTTTGATAAAAAGNTTCAATTATATTTCAATATTTCCGTTTTGTTGACAGAATTGATGATTTGGAAAANCATACACATTATTATATATAGAGAGGGATGGGATGTCTTTTATTTATGCCAGGCAAATAGCCAAACAAAGGGGATTCNNTNCTNTTGGAATTCACATTTTTAAGCTACGGAGCTACGTAAAGGTATTAACTTACTGTANTTTAGTAAGTTACGTAATATTTTACAGAAATATAGCTACGGCAAGCTACGTTCGAGCTACGTCATGGGATGGAGTTTCAACGATGAAAAGGAAAAGATGGAATTATTCGGGATCACTTTTAAACGAGAAAAAGAAGACGTTTGATCGATGGATTGGAAACTTTATAACGATATAATGGAAACGTTTGATCGATGTAATGCAAACTTTATGTCGTAGGATCAGAAACTTTATAACGATACAATAGAAACGTTTGATCGTAGAAACGGTTTTATTGATGAGTATTAATGGTCTGCCGCCAGTCTTCTATGTTTCATTCTTCCTACATACAGTTTTATAAAAAAAAGCGTCGAAGTGTCGAATTGCTCATTATCAGCAAGTTATGTTCAAAACAAGTGTCGGCAAGGTGTCGGTGAAGTGTCGGTAAAATTCAAAATAGTGCCGACACCTTACCGACACTTCACCGACACTTAAATCACAGCTACCATATTGATAGTCAGACATTCGACACTTAGACACTTATATTTCAAAAAGTCCTAGTACGCGCGCACGCACATAATATATATAAGCATTTGGAAATATATCTCAGAAAGAACTTCATATTGAAATTCACCTCTGTTTTGGGGCAAACACTTCTATCCTATATGAAAACGACCGTAATTGACGTAGCTAGAACGTAGCCTGACGTAGCTAACTTTCAATGTCTAAACACTCTCCTCCCCTTTGTTCAAAGGAATTTCCAGCGATGACGTAGCTACGTAGCTTAAAAAATGAAAAGCTTAGGGGGAATTATAGTTACCATAGCCCCCGCTAGTTCATTAAACTCACCCAAACACCTTGTGATAATAATAGAGTTATCCGTTTCCTTTATATTCATCAAAGGAAATTGCGAATTTGGTGTGAACATTTTCCTCAGTATCTATATCTATCGTGGCATCATATATTTTCAATATCTTTGCAGAAAGAGCCAGCCCTACTCCATAACCGGAATACTCTCGCGTGTTGGTAGCACGATAAAATGATTGGAAGATATGTTCGACCTCTGTTTTTGGAATTCCTATACCATAATCTTCTATCTCCACAACTATCCTTTCTGCAATACGTTTTAGACGCAAATCTATATTCTTATCCGAGTACTTTGTGGCATTGTTTAAAAAATTGCGGAATGCAACCTGCAACAGATACGGATTTGCATATATAAGTGCTGGAGATTCTGCTTCATCAGAAAAAGCCACACGTTCAGTAGACTGCGCCATTCCTATAAGAAGTTCAGACATATCTATACCTGTCGACTCCTGCTGAGTAAGATCATCATCATGACGTGACAAGAACAACAAATGCTTTATCAGCAAAGACACACGTTTACTCTCAGAATAAATTCGTTGCAACGACTCAGTATATTCCTGAGTATTTCTATCCTTCATCAAAGTAATCTCGCACTCACCCTGTATAGCAGTCAACGGATTGCTAAGTTCATGAGAAGCAGCACTTACGAAAGACTTTTCAGATCTGAAAGCCTCAGCTATACGATCAAGCATATCATTTAGATTATGAACAAGCGCATCAAGTTCATCCTTATTTCCTGTCTCCTCTAACCTCACATCCATATCATTACCACGGATGCTTTTTAGATGTTCCAATATCGACTTCAAAGGTTTTAGTATTCTTCCTGAATAAAGCTGTCCCATTAGTACAGTAATAGTAATGCTTAACAAGAGAAGAATCAACGAGAGATAAAGCGTATGCTGTTGTATTTTATAGCCATAATTATTATGTGCAGTGACAAGAATAACAAACTTTCCCATCTTATCAGGATAATACAATGCCACACCATTAAGAGCTCCCTTTGAGAAATTTACCGGATTACCATTATAAATAGCCCTCTGTTCATTTTCTGTAAGATATTTATCAAGAGAATCTTTCAACACTTTTCCACTTCCATCAACTTTTATCACAGATTCTCTGGCACGTGGTATTAGCTCTCTGTAATTACGCTCCAGCATTTTGTATTCGTCAGAATCCATTTCGTCTGCTTTGAAATTTCTCTGCGCCGAAAGGTATACCTTATCACGTAGGTTGGCTTCAAACACCCTATCTACATATCTTGACGTGAACACATAGAATATTAAAATGATAAACATTGCTATGCCAAACGTAAGACACGTATAAAAGAGCACTATCTTATGACCTATTTTCATTATATCTTTATTTATTCTGCCATAATATATCCAACACCAACAACCGTATGAATAAGTTTTTGCTTAAAATCCTTATCAATTTTTGTTCTAAGATAATTCACATAAACATCAACTACATTAGTATTGGTATCGAAATTTTTATCCCATACTTCTTTTAGCAAAGTCATTCGACTTATTGCCACATTTTGGTGAGACATAAAATATTCCAGCAATCTATATTCCTTCATCGTAAGGTCTATATCAACATTATTACGTGTTGCCTTATGATTACGACTATTGAGTACTAAATCGCCACACCGCAATTCGGAGTTCACGCCATTATCAGAAGCACGCCTTAGCAATGCTTCTATACGTGCTTCAAGTTCGGTAAAGCTAAACGGTTTAACAAGATAATCATCAGCTCCAGCTTTGAGCCCCTTAACAATATCATCGGTAGTTCCGAGAGCTGTAAGCATTATAACAGGAGTTTTGTAACCATAAGAAGAACGATATTTAGCACACATATCAAGTCCATTCATTTTAGGCATTATAATGTCTAAAATCAAGAAATCGAAACTATCAGAGCGTGCTATGTTCCAGCCCTCCTCTCCATCATAAGCCACAGTTACCTCATGACCAAGTTCCATCAGTCCACGCTTTATAAACGAGGCTATGTTTACCTCATCCTCTACCAATAATATTTTTGCCATAAATATAAATATAAAATTGGATTGCAGTTACAAAGTTAATAAATTAAGATTAACAAATATCATTCCATACACATTAAATTGCAAATATACATTCTTTTTATTTTCATTCCACACAAATACAATTACATTGTTCTTATCTGAAATTAGAAAATAATTAGAATAATATTATTATCACAGATGAGTAAACAAATAATTCATTCAAACAATAATAATGAAAGAAATCATTTATATTTCTAGATAATTCTCATTATTTTATGTAATTTTGCAAGCAGTCTATAAGACTAATATCTAAAAACGAAACATATAAAACCAACTTTTTTAAAAATATGGAAAACAAGAAGTACGGACACTTTGACGACGCCCACCGCGAGTATGTCATCACCGATCCAAAAACACCATGGCCATGGATTAATTATCTTGGCAATGAAGATTTTTTCTCACTCATATCAAACACTGCAGGAGGATATAGCTTCTACAAAGATGCTAAATTTCGCCGTATAACTCGATATAGATACAACAATGTACCTATGGACAACGACGGAAGATATTTTTATATTAAGGATGGTGACACTACTTGGAATCCTGGTTGGAAGCCTTGCCGTACCCCACTAGATTCATACGAATGCCGACATGGCATGAACTATACACGCATAAGTGGACAGAAAAACGGAGTTGAAGCCAGCGTCTTATTCTTTGTTCCATTACACAAATGGTGTGAAATACAAAAGATGACACTTCGTAACCAAAGCAACGAAACAAAGCATCTTAAAGTTTTCTCTTTCCAAGAATGGTGCTTGTGGAATGCAGCCACCGACATGGAAAACTTCCAACGTAACTTTTCAACAGGCGAGGTTGAAATAGAAAATTCAACTATATATCACAAAACAGAATACAGAGAGCGTCGCAACCACTATGCTTTCTATCATGTCAACCAAGAAATACAAGGATACGATACCGACCGTGAAACTTTTATGGGACTTTACAGCGACAAATCTGCTCCAGATGCTGTTACTGAGGGACACGCAAGAAATAGTTTCGCTCATGGTTGGAGCCCTATCGCATCACATTATCTTGAAATAGAACTTAAACCAGGTGAAAGCCGTGATCTTGTTTTCATTCTTGGATATGTGGAAAATCCACAGGAACAGAAGTTTGAGTCTAAGAAGATTATCAACAAGGCAAAAGCACACGCACTTATTGCAGAATTTGATACTGCGGAAAAAGTTGACAAGGCTTTCAAAGAACTAAATGAGTACTGGGATAATTTGCTATCTGTATTTACCGTTAAGAGCGGTGATGACAAACTAGACAGGATGGTAAATATATGGAATCAATATCAATGTATGGTTACATTCTGCATGAGCCGTTCTGCAAGTTTCTTTGAAAGCGGAATCGGACGTGGAATGGGATTCCGTGACAGCAATCAGGACCTTGTTGGATTTGTACATCAAATACCGCAAAGAGCCCGCCAACGAATAATTGATATTGCGTCAACACAGTTTGCCGACGGAGGTTGCTATCATCAGTATCAACCTCTTTCTAAACGAGGCAACAATGATATAGGCGGTGGATTCAATGACGATCCGTGTTGGTTGATTTTTGGAACGGTTGCATATATTAAAGAAACTGGCGACTTCTCTATTCTTAACGAAATGGTACCGTTTGACAACAAGCCAGGAACGGAAGTTAAACTGTTTGACCACCTGAAGATTAGTATGGACCACGTCATCAATAACCTTGGTCCTCACGGACTCCCACTTATCGGCAGAGCTGACTGGAACGACTGTTTGAACCTAAACTGCTTCAGTTGGGATCCTAACGAGAGTTTCCAGACTACCGAAAATCAAGGCAAGGGCAGCAAGGCAGAAAGTCTAATGATAGCTGGTCTGTTTGTCGTTACCGGAAAAGACTATGTAGAACTTTGTCGCCGACTAGGAAAACCACACGAAGCCGATCGCATGGAAACAGCAGTAAAAGCTATGGAGAATGCAGTTAAAGTTCATGGTTGGGACGGCGAATGGTTCCTAAGAGCTTACGATTTCTATGGCGAAAAGATTGGAAGCAACGAAAATGATGAAGGAAAGATTTTCATTGAATCACAAGGTTGGTGCACAATGGCTGGCATAGGACTAAAAGAAGGATTATGCGATAAGGCTCTCGACAGTGTGAAGGAGTGCATGGAATGTGAACATGGTATTGTTTTAAATAATCCTGCATATACAACGTATCACGTTGAAATGGGTGAAATTAGTTCTTATCCTGAAGGTTACAAGGAAAACGCCGGCATTTTCTGCCACAATAATCCTTGGGTAATCATCGGTGAAACCGTAAACGGACGTGGTGATGATGCATGGAATCACTATAAAAAGATTCTGCCTAGTTACGTGGAAGAGAAATATCAGACTCTTCACAAAGTAGAACCTTACGTAAACTGTCAGATGGTTGCCGGAAAAGATTCAGCACGACCTGGTGAGGGAAAGAATAGTTGGCTGACTGGTACTGCCTCATGGATGTGGTACACAATAAGTGAATTCATTCTTGGTATCAAGCCGAGTTACGACGGACTGCTTATTGATCCGTGTCTGCCTTCTACGACAAAGACCTACGAGGTTAATCGCAAGTTCAGAGGTGGAGAATATCATATTACAGTAAACAATCCTGAAGGAAACCAGAAGGGCATTAAGTCTATTATGGTAGATGGCAAAAACATAAATGGCAATATCATTCCTGCTGAATTAGGAAAACATGAAGTTATCGTGCAGATGTAATATATCTGCTTTTTAACAATACAAAAAAGTCCGCTGTCGCATCATGCAACAGCGGACATATTATTTATGGAAAAACGGCAACTACTTAACTATTTTCCCGAGAGTTATATTTGCTCCAACTTCACCAGCAAGAATCTTGCGACTCAGGTCATTGAGTACATACTCCTGTATAGCACGCTTTACTGGACGAGCACCAAATTCAGGATTATATCCCAAATCAGCTAAATCACTTATCGTTTCTTTTGTCCAAGTTAATGTGTACCCCTGCTGTTCTATCATCTTCTTGACACCCTTCATCTGTAGTTCTACCACCTGCATGATTTCATCTTTTGTAAGTGGTTGGAAAGTTATGATGTCGTCAATACGATTTAAAAATTCAGGACGCATTATTGCTGAGAGTTGTTCTCTTGTAGCATTACTTGTCATGATGATGATTGTATTCTTGAAATTAACGAGTCTACCTTTATTATCGGTAAGACGTCCGTCATCTAGCACCTGTAAAAGGGTATTGAATACATCTGGATGAGCTTTCTCTATTTCATCAAACAAGACAACACTATATGGTTTGCGCCTTACAGCCTCGGTAAGTTGTCCACCCTCGTCATAACCTACATATCCTGGAGGTGCACCAATAAGTCTGGTAACACTGAATTTCTCCTGATATTCGCTCATGTCGATACGTGTCATCATGTTTTCATCATTAAACAGATATTCAGCAAGAGCCTTAGCAAGTTCGGTTTTTCCTACACCAGTAGTACCAAGGAATATGAATGATGCAATAGGTCGCTTAGGATCCTGAAGACCAGCACGACTTCTGCGCACAGCATCGCTGACAGCATTTATTGCCTCGTTCTGACCGATGACACGGTTATGAAGTTCAGCCTCAAGATTAAGCAGTTTTTCTCGTTCACTCTGCATCATTCTGCTTACAGGAATACCAGTCCAACGGCTCACTACCTCTGCGATATCATCTGCAGTTACATCCTCTCTTATCAAGAGGTCACCACCCTGTTCACTGTGAATTTTATTCTGTGCTGCATCAATCTGATCCTGCATCTGCTTTAATTCACCATATCTTATCTCAGCAACACGCTGATAGTTACCCTCACGTTCTGCCCTTTCAGCTTCCAGTTTAAGAGATTCCATCTGTTGTTTTATCTGTTGGATATGATCAACCTCAGCTTTCTGAGCTTCCCAACGGGCACGGAAAGCCTTTACCTGATCACGCAGTTCTGCTATTTCCTTGTCAAGAAGTCCAATCTTTTCCTTGTCGTTTTCACGCTTGATAGCTTGCTTCTCTATTTCCTTCTGTTTTAAAGTACGCTCCATTTCATCAAGCTCTTCCGGAACTGAGTCACGCTCCATTCTCAGTTTTGCGGCAGCCTCATCCATAAGGTCTATCGCTTTGTCTGGAAGAAAACGGTCTGAGATATATCTTTCAGAGAGTTTTACAGCTGCAATACAAGCATCATCCTGTATTCTTACCTTGTGATGACTTTCATAGCGTTCTTTCAATCCACGAAGAATACTTATTGCATCAAGTTCGTCTGGCTCTTTGACCATTACCATCTGGAAACGTCTTTCAAGAGCCTTATCCTTCTCAAAATACTTTTGATATTCATTAAGTGTTGTGGCACCGATAGCTCTAAGTTCTCCTCTTGCTAAAGCTGGTTTAAGGATATTTGCGGCATCCATTGCCCCTTCTCCTCCACCTGCACCAACAAGTGTATGTATTTCATCAATAAACAGGATAATATTTCCCTGCGCATTGGTTACTTCCTTAATAACACCCTTCAGGCGTTCCTCAAACTCACCTTTGTATTTAGCACCAGCAACAAGCTGTCCCATATCCAAAGAATAGAGTTGCTTATTCTTTAGATTCTCTGGTACGTCACCTCGCATAATTCGTTCAGCTAGTCCTTCGACTATTGCTGTCTTTCCTGTTCCAGGCTCACCTATTAGAATCGGATTATTCTTTGTTCTACGACTAAGAATCTGTAATACTCGTCTTATTTCTTCATCACGTCCAATCACTGGGTCTAGTTTCCCAGCTCTTGCAAGCTCAATAAGATTGATAGCATATTTATTCAAAGCCTGATAGTTTTCGTCACCACTTTGGCTTTGTACCTTTTGTCCCTGTCGCAACTCATCTATAGCCTTGCGCATTCCTTCCTCTGTACAGCCGGCATCCTTAAGAATTCGGCTGGCTGTGCTCTTACTTTTGATTATAGCCAATAGCAATGGTTCCAATGAAACGAACTCATCGCCCATCTTCTGCGAAATTTCTTCTGCCGAATTAAGTATCTGGGCAGTTTCATTGCTGAAGAATGGCTGACCACCCTGAACACGCGGAAGATATTGTATCTCCTGCTCCAATGCAATATCTACAGCTTGAGAATTTACTCCCAGCTTTTGAAATACGTAGTTTGTTATATCGCGTCCCTTACTTATTATACCAGTTAGCAGATGTACAGCCTCAACACTTTGCTGACCTGCTCGCTGCGCTGTCTGCAATGCAGCTTGCACTGCTTCCTGAGCTTTGATTGTGTATTTGTCAAATGTCATATTTTTCCCTCCATTATTGATTATACATTACTTTACACAAACTATATGCCCATAAAAAACAAAGTGCCAAATTGACGCTTAAATACGTCAATTTGGCACTTTTCAACAAAATAATAGTGATTCTGTTTTATTTCTTTTTGCTCTTTGTAGCCTGTATAAAATAGGTGATAAGCAATATGTAAGCTATAAGTGAACAAAATTCACTCATTGGATCGCTCCACCATTTATCAGCTATAGAAAATTCAAAACCACCGAATTTAAGCAATGCACTCACTACACCCATAAGGGCACCACCAGCAATAAATCCACTGGCGATAAGAGTACCTTTCTCTCCACGTTCCTTGTTAACAGTTGCATCCTTACTGCGAGTAGTAACAAACCAATTGATTGCTCCACCCACAACAAGAGGTACATTCAGTTCAAGAGGTATAAACATACCAAGGGCAAATGCCAATGCAGGTATTTTGAATACAGTAAGCAAGATTGCCAATAAAGCACCTATACCATATAATATCCAAGGAGCACCAACACCATTCATCAAAGGATCTATGACCGCAGCCATTGCATTTGCCTGAGGAGCAGCAAGACTGCCACTTGCAAAACCATAAGTTTGATTAAGCAACATCATAACACCACCAACAGTAGCCGCACTGACAAGTGTACCAAGAAATTTCCAACTCTCCTGTTTCTTTGGAGTTGTTCCTAACCAATATCCTATCTTCAAGTCTGTAATGAAACTACCAGCCATACTAAGAGCAGTACAAACTACACCACCCATAATAAGTGCTGCCAACATACCACCAGGACCTTTCAAGCCAACAGCCACCATGACAACACTTGCAAGAATAAGAGTCATCAAGGTCATTCCAGAAACTGGATTACTTCCTACTATCGCTATGGCATTAGCTGCAACGGTAGTGAAAAGGAATGCTATCAACGCAACCAAAAGTATTCCAACAAGGGCAAACAGCAGATTACCTTGCATTACTCCAGTGACGAAGAATACGAATGTAAGCAACAACACCACGATGCTACCAACAGCAATTATCTTAAAACTGATATCACGCTGCGTACGTTTTACATCATCAATGCTTCCACCTTTGCCTTTAAGTTCACGAGCAGCCAATCCAACAGCGTCACGAATGATTCCCCAACTACGAATGATACCTATTATACCAGCCATTGCGATACCACCGATACCAATGCTGCGAGCATAAGCCTTGAATATGTCTTCAGGACTCATTGCACCAACGGCTTTTGTTATACTTGGATCCCACATATTTAACACTTGGTCGTGGAAGATTAACGACATACCAGGAACGATAAGCCACCAAACGGCAAGAGAACCAAAACATATATAAAGGGCATATTTAAGTCCGACGATATATCCTAGACCAAGTACGGCTGAGCCAGTATTTACCTTGAACACTACCTTTGCTTTATCAGCTAAATCGACTCCCCAACCAACGACACGACTGGTGAAGTTTTCATTCCACCAACCAAAAGTGGCAACAATAAAATCATAAAGTCCACCTATAAGTCCTGAAATAAGCAATGGTTTTGCTTGATCACCTCCCTTTGCACCACTAACGAGTACCTGAGTTGTAGCAGTAGCTTCTGGGAAAGGATATTTTCCATGCATATCACTTACAAAATATTTACGGAAAGGAATAAGAAACAAAATTCCAAGAATACCACCTAATGCCGAAGCAAGAAATATTTTCATGAACGATGTTGTCATCTCAGGATATTTTGCCTGAAGAATATAGATTGCAGGCAATGTGAAAATGGCCCCGGCAACAACTGCTCCAGAACAAGCTCCAATACTCTGTATGATAACATTTTCACCAAGAGCATTTTTGCGCTTGGCTGCAGTAGAAGCTCCAACAGCGATTATGGCTATTGGTATTGCTGCCTCAAAAACCTGTCCTACCTTCAAACCAAGATAGGCTGCTGCTGCAGAAAACAACACTGCCATCAGTATTCCCCAAGTCACAGACCATGGATTTACTTCAGGATAAACTTTATCTGCCTGCATCACAGGCTTGTATTCCTCGCCTTCTTTCAACTCTCGAAAGGCGTTCTCTGGCAGTTGTACTACCTCTTGCTCTTTATTACCTTTTTCCATAATTCAAAAAATATGCACAAAGATATTCTATTTTGGGCTAAAAACAAAATAAAAGTCGTACATTTGCATTATAATTAGACAAAAATGCGTAAAATAGCGTTAGTAATGTATCTTTTTGCTATTACCATGATGACTTTTTCGATACCAGTAATGCCAGGACGTACCAAGGGAATCAACATAGGCAACAACAAAGTGATTACCGCAGAACTATGTGGTGACGAGTCCTTTAAATATTGGCAGTCTGCCAACGGTGAGCAATATGAATATATGCCACAAAATGGTATATACGCTAAACTTTCTAATAAGTTGTTTGCCAAAAGGATTAATATAGCTTTACAAAAAAGAACGGTGAGGATGTTGAATTCTGTTAAGACAACACGCAGTTCAACAGGCAACAAAAAGGCTTTAGTTATACTTGTTAATTTTCAAGACACTCATTTCAAGGAAAGCTCTACTTTAGATCTATATGACAAGATTTTGAATCAAACAGGATTTAGAAATCAGCTTTTTAATGGTTCTGCTCACGATTACTTTATGAATCAAAGCAACAGTTTGTTTAATCTTACTTTTGACATTGCTGGTCCGGTTACTCTTGCTCATCCTTATGCTTACTATGGTGCAAACAATGTTAGCAACGGTGATGATGCACATCCTGAAGAAATGGTAATAGAGGCTTGTAAGTCTATTGCCAGCACAACTGATTTTAGCAAATATGACTGGGATGGTGATGGCGAAGTAGAACAAGTATTTATTGTATATGCCGGACACGGAGAAGCAGATTATGACGACACGAATTTGGTATGGCCACACAAATGGGCACTTTCTGCCTCATCATATAATAAGGTATTAAAAATAGGTGGCGAAAAGATTAATATATATGCTTGTGCCTCGGAACTAAACTCTTTTGGTAATATTTCAGGAATAGGTGCTTTCTGCCATGAATTTTCTCATTGTCTAGGACTACCTGATATGTATAATACTAAAAACACCAAAGATAATGGAATTGGTTACAACAGTTTGATGGCGGCAGGAAGTTATCTTGGAGGTGGATATTGTCCATGCGGATATTCGGCTTATGAAAAGACTTCATGTGGATGGATTACTCCAAAAACACTGAATAACGATACAATAATATCAAATCTTAATACTACAATCAATAACGCGGAGGCTTACATTATTTATAATGATGCAAACAATGATGAATATTATATCATAGAAAACAGACAACGCACTGGTTGGGACAAATATCTACCAAACAGTGGTATGCTTGCTATGCACATAGATTATTCGAAAGAGGATTGGGAAAACAACACTGTAAACAGCGAAACTGACCACCACAGAATATCTGCCATTTGGGTTAAAGATAGTCTCACTGCTAATTCTGTACCTTCAGCAGATATATACACTAAAGGGAAAAATGGAAGCAATTATTTAAACATGGGTTTGAATGATATTAATTCAAATAGCGACAGCACTATTAACTTTGTGTTCAAACGATATAATTTTCAAGAAAGTGAAGCAGCTGGAGATACATTGTTTCATGAATCATTTGATAAATGTATGGGCAAAGGTGGAAACGATAACAACTGGACCGGACGCTATTTTCTTGGAAGATCATTTAATCCTGACCATAAAGGATGGAGCAACGCAAACGTTTATTCGGGTTATAAATGCGCAAAATTCGGAACTACCAAAATAAGCGGAACTACAGCTTCTCCTGAATTTTACATGAATGGTAAAGCCACTCTCACATTTAGAGTTGCAACATTCGACAACGATAATAAGAGTCTTGATGTTCATGCAGGAAACACATCGTTTTCTATGCTAGAAANCAAATCAGGTAAATGGACATCATTCTCTTTTGATTTTGAATATAGTGGAAAAACTGTNGTNGAATTTGTCACCACTNGTCGCTTAATTATTGANGACGTTGCTNTTGTAAAAAACAANGAGAATAACCCAGGTACANNTNTCACAGAAATAAACAAATNATCTGATAATATCCATCCACGTATATACAATATGANGGGGCAATGTGTCGGAAACAACGCAGCAAGCCTCTCAAATGGTGTATACATNAAAGATGGAAAGAAATTTTTAATAAGCAAATAATAAAGAGGTACATNACGTGATATGAACCACAAAAGTTTAAACAAAAACTTTTGGGGATCACTTCACAGAGAATGCACCTCGAATATATTAGAATAAAATAGCGACTTATGAAATCATTCAAAGCTTGAATGGAAGTTTCGCCAATAATATAATATTTTCATTCTTTCTTCGCGCTGCAAAGACCATAATGAAGATACACCACTATTGTGTTCCTGAATCAGGGTCTTCACTCGTATTATCTTTCGCTTAGCATTTCGTGCAAGCAGTGCGTCTGCCTGAATTGGGCTTCTGTCATCAAGAGATGCTAGACGTAGACGATGCATAAAGTTGTCAAAGTCGTTGAATATCATAGCACGCTTCATCATTTCCATTTCTGGATCTACAAGAGTATTGAAATGTTCTTCCAATTTATCGTAAGCCCAATTATTCTCGTTCAACCAGAGCCATTGAAAAGCACATTGATGTTGCATTTTCATAAACTCGTTAATCAATTCATTACTATTGCTGCCAACGGGTAGACTAATCAATTTTTCAAGCACATCCTTGCAGAGTTGTGTTGGCTCTAGGAGCGTAGCATCATCGTTATTTTCTCCAATCGACGAACTGACTTTTATACGCCAACGCTGATCTTTTTGCTTTATAACAAATGCTATATTTTCTTTGGCTGGAATTTCGGCAGAAAACTGCATCAGTCCTCGTACATATTCACAACCAAGAAGTAACTGTGCAAGATTTCCTCTTAACGGAACTTTGTCTACGATAACATTTATATCAGCCATGTTGCGCACAGTAATATATCCCTCTTGATTCCAAACATATTTATATGTGATGTGGTCGGCATCTGAATGAATTGTTATGCGATCATCGTTTTCGGTTCCAGCAAAGACATATTCATATTTAGCAAGTTCTTCCTCATTGATTTCCAGCATGTCATTGACAATATTTCCGTCTATATCACGAATTGAAAAACCGAAAACTGGAAGCTGCAATGTGAGATTAAAACTATGGTCTGAATCTTTTGGAGTCAGAGTACAATTAATATGTTCACCAGTCCCAAGGTCTGTCTTTGATATTTCAAGACCTTCTTCCGTACGGTTGGCGTTTTCTATTTCAACTGTACCATAAGGCCAGAAGATGCGAAACACTGTTGACTTTGAGTCAGAACGTACTATCGTCACGAAATCTGATGCTGATATACCAAGATTGTATATCTTAACAGGTTCCACGATGTCATCATCATTTTCACCTAGCACTGTGGCATAGCATTCACCAATAGGTGCATCATCTTCCCATTCACCGTCTTTATCTTCGGCAAACACGATAAACGACAGACGAACGGGACGAAGTTCCTTGTCTTCACGACATAATGAGAATTTAACATCACGCTCTGAGAAAAGGGGCTCAGCTACGTAAGGAGTATAGCAAGCTTCTTGATATTCAATTTTTGTTTTATCCATAATGTTGTAAAATGTGGGCGTCTTTTTATTCAAAACGGCACATGTCCATATATCATTGACATGAATATGCGGACACTATCCTGAAACGAGACGCAAATTTAATACATTTATACGAATTAATGAAAAAATAGAGGAACATAGTTATCTCNTAACTTATTTTTTTGTACATTTGCATCACGCAATACTTAAAATATCGGGCTTTCATGATTAATATCATAATAACCAAAGATTAAGCAATAACTTAAAACTATTATAAACATTTATGGAAAGAACCTGGAGATGGTTTGGCAAAAATGATAAGATTACACTTGCCATGCTGAAACAAATCGGTGTAGAAGGTGTTGTCACCGCTCTGCACGATGTACCATTGGGTGAAGTTTGGAGTAGAGAAAAAATCCACGACTTAAAAACTTATATCGAATCATTCGGCATGAAATGGTCGGTTGTGGAATCACTTCCTGTTGTTGAGACGATTAAATATGCCGGTCCTGATCGTGATCAGCAGATTGAAGTCTACAAAAAGAGTCTTAGAAATCTTTCAGCGGAAGGCATACATACCATTTGCTATAATTTCATGCCTGTATTGGATTGGGCTCGCACTGATTTGTCACATCCTAATCCTAACGGATCAACAAACCTTTATTTCAGTTTCCCTGAATTTGCTTATTTTGACAAGTATATTATTAAACGTGAAGGTGCCGATAAGGATTGGGAGAACATGGGCAAGAGCATTGGCCGTGACATTCTTGCCGAAGTTGAAGAGTTGAAAAAGACGATGACTGCGGAAAAGGATCATGCACTGGTTGAAAATATTGTCATCAAAACTCAGGGATTTGTTTCTGGTAACTTTAAGGAGGGTGACGAACATCCTGTTGAATTGTTCAGACAACTGCTTGATTTATACAAGGGAATCACGAAGGAACAGTTGAGAGAAAACATGCGTTATTTCCTATCTGCAATCATGCCTACATGCGACGAATGCGACATGTATATGTGCGTACATCCTGATGATCCTCCATTCCCTATTTTGGGATTACCACGTATCGTTACTTGCGACGAGGACATTAACTGGTTCCTTAAAGCAGTCGATAATCCACATAATGGATTAACATTCTGTGCAGGAAGCATCTCTGCTGGAGCACATAATAATCCTGTAGAACTTGCAAAGAAATATGCTGACCGCACATGGTTTGTACATTTGCGCAGCTGCCACATCTTCGCTAATGGTGACTTCACTGAAGCTAGTCATCTCGGCGGAAGAGCTGATATAATTGAACTTGCACGAATCTTCGAAAAGACAAATCCAAATCTTCCTATGCGAGTTGACCATGGGATGACTATGCTTGGCGACGAGGAACGTGGATATAATGCCGGTTATAGTTTCTTGGGACGTATGTTCGCGATGGGACAGATTCAGGGCGTTCTTGCAACAGTTGATCGTGAACTGGGTATTGAATATAAACAACCTGGATTCTTTGACTGATAAAAACAGTCATGGAAAAGAGTAAAATCAACTAATTAAAAAAAGAATTATGAAAAATCTATTTGATATAAAAGACTACGTTGTAGTTATCACTGGCGGAACAGGTGTTCTTGGTCGCACCATAGCTAAATATTTAGCACAAAATGGTGCAAAAGTTGCTATCCTTGGTCGTAAGGAAGAGGTTGGTAACGCTATAGTTAATGATATTAAGAAAGCTGGTGGGGATGCTTGTTTCTTCAAGACTGATGTTATGAATCAGGAGGTTGTTGAACAAAACTGCAAAGACATTCTAGAAAAATATGGTCGCGTAGACACACTTCTGAATGCTGCCGGAGGTAACCAGCCTGGTGCTAATATCGGTCCTGACCAAAACTTCTTTGACTTGGATCCAGAACAGTTCCAGAAAGTTTTAAACCTTAACCTTACAGGTACTGTTATTCCTACTCAGGTATTTTTGAAACCTATGGTTGAACAGGGCAAGGGAAGTATCATAAACTTCTCAAGCATGGCTGCATTCCGTCCAATGACACGTGTCTGCGGATATGCTGCTGCAAAAGCAGGAATTAGTAATTTCACAGAATACATGGCTCATGAAACAGCAATGAAGTTTGGCGAAGGTATTCGTGTAAACGCGATTGCTCCTGGATTCTTTATCACAGAGCAGAATCGTGCTTTGCTTACTAATCCTGATGGTAGTTATACTCAACGTGGTCAGGATGTTATCAGACAGACTCCGTTTGGTCGTATGGGTAAACCAGAGGAACTTTGCGGTACTATTCAGTATTTGATGAGTGACGCTGCTACTTTTGTTACTGGTACAGTAGCTGTTGTTGACGGTGGTTTCAACATCTTCGCTATGTAATCACTCTTTATTTTTTATTTGATACAACCGACCAGATATTTGAACTTTTCTTTATTGAATCGGCAAATCTGGTAAGAGGCACAGGCTGCCTGTATCCATGATAATCAACCCGGAAGCAACTCTGCATAATGATGAGTCGCTTTCGGGTTCTTGTTATTGCAACATAAAACTTTCGAGCGTCTTCATCGAGCATCGTCTTATTATTCTTACTGTAATAGTTAGGATATCTGCCTTCTATTGCATCAAAGACGATAACATTGTCAAACTCCAATCCTTTTGCCTTGTGCACTGTTGTCACGAATATCTTTTCCGTTATCGTGTCGCTGCCGCACAGATCAGCTTCTTTCAGAGTGTTTATTTCAAGCATGTGATTACTCAATTGAGTAATCAAAGCACTATTATCTGTTGGAGTGATAAGATCTGATGATATATAATTAAATATGTATGGTATATTATCTAATGGCTGAATGATGTCTACCGACATAAGATAGTCATACATCTGTTTCAGTTTAGACACCAATATTTTATCATCCCCTGTCTCTTTCCAAAGCATATTACGTGTTTCCGAATATATTTTACCATAGTTATCACGCAACATCTTTACTCGGTCTTTTACTCTTTTCTGCTGCATAAACTGCAACTGACTGCCTACAACTTCTTTTGCTTTTGAATAACAATATTCCACAAGACTGCGTGTTGCATCAACATCAGCATCAGCAAGGTGACTATTTTCACCTTCCAAATGCAGCATTTCCAGCAGGTATTTAAGTTTGTATTGACGCAACTGCGGACGTAATAGTTTTATTAATCGCAAACTATCTATATATGGTGACATCAATTTATCGCTAATTTCTTCTTCACCAAGTTCTCGCCTTACATTGTTTTTTAATATGTTTATGTCGTAATCTGCATTATGCCCTAGGAGAACAGAGTCTCCGATGTAATCCAAGAATTTCATTAACGCATCCTTACGTGATAGCAATGTTTGGTGTTTTCTCTCCTCAATTATAGGATTCACGATATCACCAAGCATCTCTGGTATTGGTTTGTCGCTTTCTAAATAAATAGATAACTGCGAACCATCTACAATTTTTCCATTGCGTATCTTTACGGCTGCTATCTGCAATATATCGTCATTGAATACGTCTAGTCCAGTGGTTTCTGTATCAAAAATCGTTATTTCTTTTGTTTCATAGGCACTGACAAACTGCTGTATATAAGTTGAATCATCATACATCAGGAAGTCTAAAGGTAGCATTGCACGATCCGCACATGATTGCACAAAATTACGTGCGGCGGTTGTCGTCTGAAAAACTTTCATTCCATTTAGCAGTCGCGCCCATGCTATGAAGTTGTATTCATTACATAATATCGTTAAATGTGCAAAGAGGAGTTTTATCTGCGACGACGAAAACAAATCATCGCCTGATATTTTGAAATGACTTGCGTGCATATTCTTCAAGGCATTGCTCACCGCATCAGCATCACGGTTTGAACTCACGATAATAGCAGTAGTATCTTCTGCCGATTCTGTGCCAAGTCTTATTGCTTGCTGCGCTGCATCCAGATATTCTGTATCTATAGTTTCAGACTGGTAAAGTTGCAGTTCATTGCCTATCGTCTGGGGTATATAGTCGGTTGTTGGTAATAAATCCGGCGATATATTCAGAGTTTCTTCGGCATAAGCATTAAATATGTCTAACAAATATTTTGGTGAACGATGGTTATGACTCAATGTATGTATATTGCCTTTGCATCTATTACGGAGCAAATCCAATGTTGACATCTTGGCACCCATAAACGAAAATATTGATTGCTGAGGATCACCTAAGTATACCACTACTTTTTTACTATCTTCTTGAGGAGACAGCAAGTCTATAATAGCTAATTGTAGAGGATTTAAATCCTGTACTTCGTCTACTTGAATCCAAGAATAGGTAGATTTACATTTGTTTGTAGCATTTGAAACGTTGTTTTTCAAACTGTCATAAGACAACAATAATATGTCTTCAAAATCAAGAAGATTATTTGTTTCCTTGTATTTTTCATAGTTGCGAGCCAACTGCATTTTTTTCAGCGTCACATATATCATCTGTTGCATACCGAGGTCACTGCAACTGTCTCGATAGAAGTCGGTATTCATATAAATGTCATTCGTAGACTTTGCTGTAAATGGCATTTTATGTGATTTGCAGATAGCGTCAAGTACCTTCACATCGTCACTATTCAGACAATCTGAATGTAGTCGTAGATCTCGTGGATAATTATGTTTTATCTGATACATCAGATGTGAAAGGAATATAGCTTCATTATATTCTCGCATGCGTTTATAGCTTGCTGCTACTTCCTCTTCATCGTCATTTGTATATTGGCACATTATACTTAATGCATCGGTATCATCAATAATTGATGATGATGCCGCCACAATACCTGAATCATATAAATAACGTGAACAGAAACGATGTACGTTACCGACAAACAAGTCGGACGTATCATCGTTTATGTTATCGCTTATTCGTTGTTGCATACCACGAGCTGCACGATTGGTAAACGTAAGACAAAGCATTTCACTGTATGGTATTCTTGCATCGTGTGCGTGCCCTACCCTACATGCTAGTATCTGCGTCTTACCGCATCCTGGAGGTGCCAAAACCAAATGATATCCATTATCAAGATCTATCACTTTCTGTTGGCTGGCATCAGGTGTAAATGTGCTGTTCATGTGGTATCAGCTTTGAAGAATTATTCGTTGACAATGATACCCCCCATTGGAGCAATTGTCATCTTTACCTTTCCGTTCTTGCTTATCTTTATATTCTTCATACTTGGTGTAGACCATAGCTCACCTTGTTTCTTATTTCCGTCAGCATACAGTTTAACGGTCTTTCCGGCAAACATGTCTAGATTCAAAGTTACTGTTATTGGTTTGTCTGTACCGTTAATGCCGCCTACATACCATTTATCACCAGTCTTTCGTGCTATAACTGTGTATTTTGAAGGATATCCGTCCAAGAACTTCACTTCATTCCATGTTGTAGGGATTTGTTTCAACCATTCCTTTTCAAAATCAGGTAATGTTTCAACTACGTTTGGTGTTACTTCAACGCAGTTTACACTTGTCTGGTTTGTGATAGCAGTTGCCATTTCAAATATATCACCAGTGAATCTCTGATGACGGCTCTTGTTGTCCTTACTCATATATTTGTTCATGATAACGCCACCCCAATCAAAGCTGGCTACGGCATTTCTTGTATATGGGTACATGTTCATTTCAAAGCCTTCTTTCTTTGCGTGATAGTCAGAGAAGTAAACATTCTCGCTGGCTAGTGCAGCTTCGCTTGCTACATAGTTTGGATACATACGCTCCCAACCTCTAGGGATTGTACATCCGTGGAATATTACCTGAATACCATAATCATTGGCATCACTCAGAATATCCTCATAAAGTTGCATTGTATGTTGTTTGTCTCCACCAAAGAAGTCTACTTTTATACCCTTTACACCAATCTTCTGCATCCAAGCCATGTCTTTCTTTCTAGCGATAGAATTACTCATCACATTACGTGGAGTCTGTGGGGCATCGTTCTCAAAACCGTTACTGTTATACCATAACAAAAGGTTTACACCTTTGCTCTGAGCATACTCAGATAGTTTTTCCATTCTGTCTCTGCCAATCTGTGTATCCCAGAATCCATCAACAAGCACATATTCATATCCCATTTTTGCTGAAACATCAATAAATGCTACTTGGTCATCATAGTTCACACTGTTGTCTTGCCATATAAGCCAGCTCCATGTATATCTTCCTGGTTTATAATCATATTTTGTTTCATACAATGAGTCTACTACATCGTATGGAATTGTTGTCTCCACGATAGGTTTCAAAGAACTACCCACGGTGATTGTACGCCAAGGAGTATTTCCAGGAAGAGAAATTGCAGCATATTCACTTCCGATGCCATTCGCTTCTCCCTTTTGTGGATATGTAACACTAAAGCCTTTTCCTGCTTCATATTCAGAAAGTCTGCTTCCTGGGTATTCCCCTGTTACTCCTGTTTCTGATACCAGCACCCAGTTATTTCCCTTTGCATTTGGAATACGATACAAACATGGGAAGGTATAGCCAACACCATATTGTGAGGGATCTGTTAGCTTAGAGTCTGGTCTATATTCCTCTTCATAGCTAGGCTTTGTACGTTCCCATCCGGTCATAGGTGTTATCTGTGGAGAAAGGAAAGTCCTTGTTTGAGAAGGAAAGTTGAATCCGCTCACCTCTTTATATATAATAGCAGCCTTTGGATTGTCATTTTTCGGACGAGGCAAGGAATATCTGAAAGCGATATCGTTGTCAGATACATTGAATGTTATCTGCATTGGCAGATTGTCTGCATTTACAAGATCAAGAGTAATTTGATTAGCCTTATATTCTACATGACTTTTTTTAATACGAGTCATGTCATAGCTTTTGTTTATTTTTGATTCTTCAGCTTTAACGATCTTCAAATCTTTGGTAAAGTCACCATAATTGGCGCTTAGTCCTAATGCTGAACGTGACAATATTTCCGTTCCATTGTAGTTTACTGCGTAAGTAGCTTGTCCACCGTCGTCATTTATGTCGACTTTTAATTTGCCGTCTGGTGAACTTACGATGTGATTATCTGCAAAGGCGATTGTAACTGATAATAAAGCCAATGAGATTAAAGTTACTCTCTTCATGTTATTGTATTTAAATAGATTTCTTGTACAAAGGTAGTGCAAGCCGAACACAATACAAAATAAAATAGAATATTTTTGTTTTTATTGTTGAGGCGCAGCCTATCTTCACCAAAGGTAAAGGTAGTGCAAACGAGTAGAAAAGCAAAATAAAACATTGTTTTAATTTTGTTTTCCCGAGTGTAGCCTACCTTAAACAGAGTTAAAGGTAGTGCAAGCCGAACATAATACAAAATAAAAGATATAATATTTTATTTTTATTATTGAGGCGCAGCCTACCTTCACCATCGGTAAAGGTAGTGCAAACGAGTGGAAAAGCAAAATAAAACATTGTTTTAATTTTGTTTTCCCGAGTGCCGCCTACCTTCAACTGAGTTAAAGGTTGTGCAAGCCGAACACAATAAAAAATAGGATATTTTGTTTAAATACGGTAGCTATGCTCAAAGTATTTACACACTTATATTTCTAGAGCGACCAAACCCATAATGTTAAAGCGGCAAGAGTAATACCAACATTGATATTAACACCTACCGCTCTATAATTTCTCTTATGTTAATACTACCTTAACTATCAAGTAGTTTATATTCCACAAACGCTTCCATAGCCTCATAACAAGCCAAGCCCAAATCATCATACAATTTTGCTGTAGCTCTATTACGGTCTTCGGCACGCTGCCAGAACAAACGTTCATCATTTCCAAGGAACGGCGCACTTTCCATCTGTGAACTATGCTTCAATATAGCATTACGCTTTGCACGCAACTCTTCTGGACTCATAGGAACACACATTTCTATATTCTCTATTTCCCATTCAGCCCATGCCCCACGATACATCCACACACGACAGTCATTAAGCCATTCGGCACCTTCTTCTTTCTCCAGATCAAGTGCAGCCAAAACAGCATCCGTACACTTTCTGTGAGTTCCATGCGGATCAGCAAGATCACCGGCAACATATATCTGATGTGGTTTCACCTCTTTTAATAGGGCACGTACAATTTCTACATCCTTTTCTGTCATCGGTAACTTTTCTATCTTTCCGCTTTCATAGAAAGGAAGGTCCAGAAAATGGACATTATCTAGCGGTATATGATTAAACGTACATGCGGTACGAGCCTCACCACGGCGAATCAATCCCTTAATAGTTCTTACTTCTACGGTATCAATCTCACCGTCTTTCTTGTTTGTTAGGAATTCCTTTATCTCCTTATACATCTTTGTGATAGTAGCATCTTCACTGTTTATAAACAACTGATTGAAGCCGTTTATGAAATGCATGAATCTTGTTACTTCCTCATCACCTACAGCAATATTTCCACTAGTCTCATAAGCAAGATGTACCTCATGATTTTGCTGCACTAGTCTTCTAATTGTACCTCCCATAGAAATAACATCATCATCAGGATGTGGCGAGAACACGATCACTTTCTTAGGATATGGATTGGCACGTTCCGGTCGAGATGTATCATCGGCATCCGGTTTACCTCCTGGCCATCCTGTGATAGTATGCTGAAGATCGTTGAATATCTTTATGTTAGCATTATAGGCTGACCCATACAATGCAAGAAGTTCTGACAAACCATTTTCGTTATAATCCTTATTGGTAAGTTTCAGAATTGGTTTATGAAGTTTTTGGCACAACCAAGTAAGAGCTGCGCGTATCAGTTTATCTGTCCATTTGCAATTTGTTACCAACCACGGATGAACTATACGTGTAAGTTTTGCCGCCGCAGCAAGGTCTATCACCACATGGGCATCGTTGTGCGTCTGCAAGAATGAGGCAGGTATCGACTCTGCGATAGGACCTTCCACAGTCTGCTGAATAATATCTGCCTTCTCTTCACCCCATGCCGTAAGGAATATCTTGCGTGCAGAAAGGATAGTGGCGATACCCATTGTTATAGAACATGGTGGCACAGGTTCTTGAGTGCCAAAACTCATTGTCATTTCTTCACGGCTTGTTGCGTCTATCAGCATCAGTCGCGATGTTGTTGTTAGCCCAGAACCAGGTTCGTTTGTAGCAATATTACCAATTCTTCCTATACCAAGAAGTATCACATCTATACCACCACAGTTCCTTATTTTCTCTTCATACAACCGACATTGCTCTAACACTTTATCCTGTGGAGTTGTACCGTCTGGAGAAAATATGTTTTCAGGTTTCACGTCAATATGATCAAGCAACATATCATGCAACTGCGCTATGGCACTGTGTGAACTCTTTGCGCTTTGTGGGAAATACTCATAAGAGTTGAACACGATTACATTACTGAAACTAAGTTCGTGTTTCTCATATCTTGAAATCAGTTCATCATATACTGGAACAAGAGACTTACCTGTACCAAGTCCCAACACACATTTACGTCCCTCGCTAGCATGATTGGAAATAATCCTCGCTATCTCATCAGCTATATTGCAAGCACCTTCTTCGACTTTGGGGAATATGTCTGTGGGAATTTTCTCACAGCGTGTAATCTCCGAACGTTCTACAGCGGTGCTAGGACGATAAAATTCTTCTGGCACCTTGTTTAATACTATTTGTGAACTTAGACTTAATTTCATAATCCTTCTATATCCTTAAAATAACGATATGTTCCTACTTTCAATTCGTCGGTTGCAGCTTCATCGCATACAATGATACCATGCTTATGCATCTGTAATGCAGATATTGTAAACATTTGACTTACTCCGCCTTCCACTGCTGCCTGCAACGCTCGTGCTTTCGCATGGCCATTCACAAGAACCATAACCTCACGTGCATCCATAACCGTTCCCACTCCTACTGTGAGAGCATAAGCAGGAACTTTGTTCATATCATTGCCAAAGAAACGACTGTTTACAATTCGTGTTTCTTTTGTCAGTGTTTTTTGTCGTGTACGTGAACTCAAAGAAGAGCCTGGTTCATTAAACGCGATATGTCCATCAACGCCTACACCACCTATAAATAGGTCTATACCACCAGCTTCTTTTATCTGCCTTTCATAGCTAGCACATTCAGCCTCCAAGTCAGGAGCATTACCGTTAAGAATATGAATATTTTCATTCGGACAGTCGATATACTTAAACAAATTGTTATGCATAAAAGAATGGTAACTCTCTGGATGTTCCGCTGGCAGTCCCACGTATTCGTCCATATTGAACGTAACTACATTTTTGAAAGAAACTCTCTTTTCATTATATGCCTGAATAAGTTTCTTATACATGCCGATAGGCGAAGATCCAGTAGGAAGCCCCAACACAAACTTTTTTTGTGGTGTTGGGTTAAAGTCATTAATTCGTTTAATGACATGTTCGGCAGCCCATTCCGCCAACTGTTCGTAATCTTTTTCTATAATTAATCTCATGCGCAATATGTTGGTTAGATTATCTATTATATTGCAAATATACAAAAAACGAATCTAAAAACAAAATAAAACATTGCTCTTATGAAAAATCAATTTATAATTTAATAAAGGTTCTTCGTCCATTTAGAAGGGATATCCCTCATAAATGGGCTTGACTCTACCAGAAAAAGTTTTTTTAATGCCACTAATGTCATAATGTCACAAACCCTTTGTTTATCGGGCTTCAGCCAGTGACATTAAGTGACATTATCGGGCTAAAAGTGACATTAAACTGCAAATCATACCTGTTTTTGGTGATTTTTCACCAAATATGCAATACATGTATAGATACTTTTTCGCTTATAATGGTCTGCACTCGTCATTATGGCGCTATACTTCACAATATGTTTAGTTCTTATCTAAGAAGTAAAGTGCAATAATAGTGATTATTGTCATCAATCCTATTCTAGTAGTTTTATTAATAATGATTCGTTTACCCGCGTTAAGTAACCTCCTTTTTCACGTTAGGCAATTCAATTACCTAACGTGGGTAATTGGGTTACTCACGTTAGGTAACCCGATTACATACGTTGTGTAATCGGATTACACACGTGTTGAGGTAATCGAATTACCCAAAAGTTGCGAAAATTTAGGTAATATTATATCTTCATTTTCCATTCACGCAACTTTCTTGCATTTTTCTTGCACCCTTAAGTGTATTTCCTGTAAGCTTATCAATTTAATAGACATATATTTCCTTTGTTCTTTATTTCAACGACATCAGTTACACCCAACATAGCTTAAGTAAACTTTGCTCTGTCTTCGTTTGCACTGTGTTTGAATACTTTGAACTTTAAGAAACAGGAGGAACACAATTAAAAGTAATCAGACTTGTACAATAACTCCAGTCGCTCAAGTCGCTCAAGTTCTTAATTTTGGTTAAACATAACATTTGCGTTTATCAAACATGATAATTTATAAATTATTTTTATTAATTTTGTCAAAATAAGGAAAGCGCTAGACCATGCGCAAAGACCATAGTGATAAATATAAACTAAGCATTTGCATACATGTTAGAAACAAGTAATATTATTTGTAAGGAATGCCAGATAACAAAAAATTGCTCTAGATTTAAATTACTTAATCTGAGCGATGGTGACCAATACCATAGTAACGACATATCACATTGTACATTGTTATATGTATATAGTGGAAAAATAAATGTTTCTCACCACAAAGTAAACTATGATATATCATATCACCAACTGTCAATAATAGGTTTTGACAAGTCATATATATTAAAGTCTGAAGGTGAGTCTACAGTGATGTTATTTTTTCTAACAGACCCAAATTTAAAGAAAGATGTCTTACGTATTCCTGACTGCAACTCCGTGTATGCTACAACAAAGCTAAGTCTCCATGTTTATCAGGCTTCGTTTTTAATAAATGATTTATATTCTAACATATATGAATTGATAAATTCTAATGTTATATCAATGGAATTATTGAAAGTCAAGGAACTTGAACTGTGGTTATTACTAAAAACGACAATGCAACTGGAAGATTTTAAAAATTTTTCATCTCCTTTTAATAGCAAGAGAATTAGTTTTAAGACTAAGGTTCTTGCAAAGACGAAAGACTACAAAACAGTTTCTGGATTAGCTAAATCATTGGGTATGAACAGGTCTTATTTTCAACGTTTGTTTAAATCAGAATTTGGCGAATCTCCTTCAGATTGGCTAATAAAACACAGGTGCGAATACATCGTTGAATATCTGCACGAAAACGATGTTCCGTTAAAAGTAGCAGCTGAAGAATTAGAATTCTCATCAATGTCGCAGTTAAGTGATTATTGCAGAAAATATATCGGAAAAACGGCACGCTGTATCCAATTAGAATTAAAACATGCATAATAGTATAACGGTATATCACGCTCTAAGAATTAACATAAATATTTAATATCACAATCTTGGGTCAACCCAACACTTTGTCCCCCCTAAAATTAATATTTTATAATAATATTTCACACGCAAATAAGCAACAATCATTTAAGAAAAGCAGATGTTGAATAATAAGAAAAAAGAAAATGTGGCTTAAATTTAAGAACTATTGGTCACAAAAGATTAAAACTTTGATAAATAAATATTTGCAAAAGACGCTAAAAAACGATTACCTTTGCACACGTTTGAGATATTATATCGTCAGCTACTATTGACATAATTTATTATACGGAACTCTAGTAAGTAAAGTATTAATTTAATTAAAAGTCTTCAAATATGTTATACATAAAGATCATCAAACATACTTATTCAAGTACTAACAGAGATTTATACAGAAGCTCCTAAGTAATACAAATGAAAAATTAAATCGCAACTTCTTATTAATAGGCCTTTTAGTTAGACATTAATTATAAAGAAGAAGTGGTTAAAAATATGTAATAAAAACAGCATTGTATTAACTAGGAATGTAAGTCTACAGTCAAGAGTTATAGTGATTAACAATTATAAACAGTGCTCGAATATGTGGCACATTATTACAAAATTAAATTGTGTAATATGAAAAATTTATTGTATTTAGCTGCTATCGCAGCGACCGCAGTTGGATTGACCAGCTGTTCTAGTAATGAAGATCTTAACGATGCTGTTAAAGACAGTGGAGTTCCATTCAAGGTAACTGCATCAGCACCTACTACACGTGCCACAGATGTTACAACAGACAACTTCACAAATTTCAAGCTTTATGCCTTGGAAGAAGGTTCTACTACGCCATGGATTAACAATGTTAAATTTACCAAAGGTACACCTTGGACTCCACCGGAAGGAACAACTTGCACATGGCCTACTGCGGGTGCCAAATCAACATTCTATGCTGTAAGCGAAAACAATTCTGATGGCACTTTTTCTGGTAGCATGGGTGATGGTGCTAAAACTTTCACATATACAATTCCAACAAACATAGCTGATCAAAAGGATTTACTCGTTGCGACAACATCAGGTACCTCTAATGATGCTAATGTTAATTTGCAATTCAAACATGCACTAGCAGCTGCAAAGTTGACATTTATGATTAATCCAGCTATTACAACATTTACTCCGACAGAAGAAAAAAATACAACATATAGATTATACGCTAAAATACAGAGTATAACATTCAATAATGTTAACACTAGTGGAACATACGACTTTTTAGGAAAGAATTGGAACAACATTGGAACAGGTTCATACACAATAAATTTTAATCCAGAGATTGTTATAGATACAAAAACCACAGCAACAGGTTCAATAACAGTAGATCTTGGAACAAACGGTACTATTATGTTTATACCTGGAGCAGTAAACTATTGGGACATAAAGCCAGACGGCAAGCCTGAAAATCTTACGAATCCAACAAACGCATATATGACCATTAAGGCACAAACATTTGACTATGACGCAACAGGCACAACTGGTTTAAAAACGTTCTTAGAGAAAGCATGTTTGACCGCTATAAGTCAAGATTATCAAGCAGCAAACGGAACTGGAAATTGGGCATACAAAGATGACAATTACTATTATTCAGATGCAGCGAAGACAAAGAAGATAGCAACGTCTGAAGCTCAAATATTGGATTTTACGGATAAAGCATTTGGAGAAGACGCAGCTTACGATGTCACATCCGATGGTATAACACAGTTATATACAAGTGCTTGGCAGGTTTATGATGTTAATGAAGGTGATTACCCAAACCTAGCAAATACTACGAAATATGGGACTTTATACAAACCACTTTGTAATATTAATGTGGATAATAATAATCAAATAACAAACACTCCTTTAACATTCTCTTCTGAAAATATACATAATCTCAAAATAGATATAGCTAAAGCCATAAGAACTAGTGATGGTTTTGGAGCATTTGGAACTGCAGCTGATGCATCTGGTGGTGCAAAAAGGAAGTAACATATAAAATATGAGACGAATTACAGAAACATTATTAATAGCAATTGCATGGTGTTATGCTTTTACAAGTTGCGACACAATAGGTAATGATTTTTCAGAGCAAAATTTTGATAATGAAATTGTTGTGGAAGCCCACATTGATGGATTAAAGGATACTCGTGCCGTCAAACTTATAGGAAGTAATCTATCATCGTTTGGTATGTTTGGTTACTACGGGGGCATAATGAAAGTAAATAATACTACTTATACAAAAAACGGGACATCCTGGAAAGGCAACAAAACTGTGACTTGGTCTCCTGGAGCTATGAACTTTTATGCGATTTGTCCTTCATTTAATATCAGCACTACTCCGCTTCTAAAGGCTATGGCATATTCGTCTCTATCTATTACATATACTATTCCAACAAACACAGCAGATCAATTTGACATAATGTACTCTAGTATTTTAAACTTAAAAAGAACTGATAATAATGGTAAGATTGTCTTTTCATTTAAGCCAGGAATGCATTATTTCAGTTTTCTTGCCCAAAATACTATTGGAACAGATTATCAGGTATTTGCAAAAAAAATCATCATACACAATATGATACATAATGGAACATTTCAATTTGGCAGCATCGCTAATACAGGTAGTTGGACTTCTGCTAGCGGAAATGAAGCTATATACGGAAATGACGTTATGGAATTTCAAAATCCTATTGAAATAACATCATCAAAAGTTAATCTTACAGGGAGCGAATATTTCATAGTAATGCCACAGACAATAACAAGATGGCTTACAACTAATACCACTCCTATTCCTATAACAACAGCTGATGAAAATAAGAATTGGTATGTTGAGATTGTTGGACAAATCATAAAGAATAATTCTGATGGTTCAAAAACATATTTGTTAGGCAATCCCGACGATGCAACTGATCCTAATCATCCACAATATGAATCAGTATATTTCACACAATTAGCTAAAACATGTAAGACTGGATTGGTTTCAACATGGACCATCAATTTTAACGGTGGCTATAACAAAGATGGAGAATTGTACATGGAACATTTAGATGACGAAAGAGGAGGAGATAATATCGACGTTAAAGTCGCAGAAACTTTCCCTTCTAGTATTGATGTTGAGGAATGGACACCCTATTCAGAAAATATTGAATTTTAAACAATTAAAATTATGAAAAAAAATAATAATAAGGCTTATTTAAAGCCTACAACTGAGATAGTTTATATAACTGAGTGTGCTAATATTCTTGCAGGTTCAGGAGAAATATCTCCTACTATAGATCTTGACGGCCGTACCAATGAGGATGATGCTATGTAAGTCAGACAGCTCAGACACATGGTATGAAGATTAAAAACAAAATATGTTGAAGCACAATAACATAAAAAATATGCTTTTCCTGCTAGCGTTAACGCTAGCAGGAAATATAGTTCTCTCTTCTTGTTCTCAAGATGAGGGCACTATTAATAATAATGCTGCACAAAGGATGAAATTCAATTTCAGCAGCTATGATTCCGAAACTGGAGCAGCGAAAGCTGCAACTAGAGGAACAGCCGAGACAAAAACCACATTATCAAGTACAATAGGAATGTCTTGCTACACGGGTGAATGGAATGATGATGCTTCTTTGCCAGATTTATTTTACAACGAAGAAGTCATAGACCCAGGAACAGGCACTTGGATGACATCTGCTAGCTTCTTCAAACCAGACACAGGTACAAAGCGCAGATACTTCGCATATTATCCATATCTGAACACAGATGCAGACGAATTGCACAATATGACATTGTCTGATGCAACCCAACCAGGTTACCCAACTATTGACTACACTGTTCCTGACGCTGTAGCAGACCAACAGGATTTGATGGTAGGAAACACAGACGAGTCAGCATTTGGAGATAAACTAGATGTTGTTAGCCTAAAACTAAACCACTTGCTCACTGCAATAAGATTTGCGGTGGGTACTTCTATCCCTACTTGTAAAGTAACAAAGATTACAATTAAGGGCGTTTACTATTCGGGTAGTTATAAATATCCTAATACCACATGGTCATCAGTAAACGACGAAAACGTAAAGACATTTACACAACAACTTTCAAAGCAAGTTAACTCTACCGACGCTGAAGGTACATATATCACCGATGACAAACAGTCTTTTATGATGATGCCACAAACTGTACCAAACAACGCGACACTGGAAATAATAGTAAACGACGGTCAGGATCACACCTTGACTACAAAACTTGGAGGAAAACTATGGGAACGAGCTAAAGTCGTTACCTACAAGATATCTATAACATCCTTGATTAGAATGACTGTAACAAGCGATATTGTAGACTGGAATGCAGCCGACTCTTTCACTGGTGAGGTTTCAGATGCAGCAAACATAAGAAATTCTGGAAATATTAACGACTGGGACCCAGGCAAAAATGTTTCTAACAAGTAGATTTCTCTCGAATTCGAATATTATTAACGCATAAGCATTTATTAATATATAATATGAAAAAGTTTTTTATTATAATAGGTTTAGGTTTAGCAGTACTTTCATCTTGCAGTAGCAGTGATGATTTGACAGACAATACCGCCGCTGATGAAAACAGAATACAGCTGCAAAGCGGTTTAGCTACAACACGTGCCGGGCAAAGCATTCAAAGTACGGAATTCGACAAGGGAGAACAGGTTAATGTATTCTTAAGTGAGGTAGTAACTGTCGACCAGATAGCTTCTACCAAATACAATCAACCTATGACTTATGTCACAAGCAACACTACCGGCTCAATGACACCAGCTAACTCTATATTCCCTTACTATCCTAGTAATGGACGTAATGTTGATTTATGGGCTTGTTATCCAGCAAGTATAAATCAGAATTCAACGACTTTCACTGTTGAAAGTAACCAGACAACAAAAGATGGATACAAACGCAGTGACTTGATGTTTGCTGTGAAACTTGGAATATCAAGACAAAAAGAAATAGTTCCTATCACTTTTTATCACAAGATGGCTAAGGTTTGCATAAACCTTACTGTCCCTGACGGAAAAGATGTTTCAATACTTGACAACTCCAGAGTTAACATAACTAATGTGGCTAGAACTATCGCTTTAAAACCTAGTACACAGTACATAGGCACTACTTCCGCAGAGCTAACAAACATTGGTACAGTAAACGCATCAATAAACGGATCGTTAAACTGTTCAGCTATTATAGTTCCGCAGACTGTTGAGCCTGGCTACTTTCTTGAGATAAGACTTAGCAATGGCGATATTCTAAACTATCTGTTACCACAAAGTATAACATTTGCTCCAGGAACAGTAAACACTTTCGCTATAAGCGTGAATGAACAAAATATCAAGGCTACATATACTGTAACCCCTTGGGATGATACTCCTACTACAATGACGGGGGCTATTTCACTTGACAATTAATAAAAAAATATAAATATTGCTATAATATGAAGATAAAAGGATATTTATTTTTGGCGTTGGCATTGACAACTTCGACGATACTTTCATCTTGCAGCAGCGATGATGAAACGCCACAAGACAACTCTCTAAAGGAAATTAAACTTGGAGTTAGTTGGGGTAATACGAATACAAGAGCCAACATCGTCGACAATAAGCGAGATGTTATCTGGCCAAACGAACAAGTAGCAGTTTGGGCAGATATGGTTAACACTACCGACTTAACAATTTCTAGCTACTTCAATGCTTGGTTTCTGAAGTCTAACGGTGATAACACTTTTGGTTATGTCACAGAATCAAAGATGTTCCCTGCAGCTAATAAGTTGAATCTATACTGCATGCATGGAGATTTCAACGCTGGACAAATCACTGAAAAAGTTACAACTTTCCCATCAACTGGATTAGCTTTTAAAGTTGAAACTGAACAAGTTGGTACTGGTAACTATTATGCAAGTGATTTACTCTATAGCATGAGAAAAGAGGTTATGCCTACAGAAAGCGAAATAGAATTACCATTCTATCACATGCTTTCACAGGTGAGAATTCTTGTGGTAGCAGGAGCTGAGGTTTCATTGGATAATCTGGCGAAATCAAGTGTTCAGATTGTAGGTGCTAAATATCAGGGAACGTTTACACCAGACGCTACACTTACAGATTTAAGTGACCAAAGTAAAAGAGCTGCAATGGTAATTACTGACGACACTCAAACAACAAATATCTCTGTAAAAAGGAGTGATATCAGCGCATTCCAAACAGCTACTGATCTTGCTTCGGCTATTATGCTACCACAGACATTTGCTGCTGGCACAGGTATGGTAAAAATAACTCTTCCAAACAACGATGAGTTTACATATAAACCGTCTACTGACTTGAAAATTGAAAGTGGAAAAGCTTATTTGATAAAAATAACCATTAATGACGGTAGAGCACAGGGTGTTGTTACATCTCTAAAAGATTGGACATCTACAGAAACAGCAGAGACATTAGACTTTGAACGCTCACTATAAACACCACGGATTTATGAAAAAAATAAATATCATAACAGCAATAATGTTAAGCGGGATAATTGGCTTAACATCTTGCGGCAGCGAAGAGGATACAACGGATGTCATAACAAAAGACAGGGCGGTGGTTTTCAGTTCTGTTGTAGGAGAGGTTTCAGAAACCCCTGCTGCTAAAACACGTGCTACTCTTGCCAGTACACTTGGTACAGACATCGGTATCATGGGATATAGATATTCTGGAACCTGGACCGGAACAACTGAAACGCCAAACTTTATGTATCAAGTGAATGCGACCAGTACAGACCATACAAACTGGACTACAGCAATTCAATACTATTGGCCTAACACCGATGAGCACATGAGATTTTTCGGATATGCTCCTTTATCCGCTTTCGCTGGAACTAACGGAACTTTAAGCGCAAAATCTGCTCTTGGGCCAACTAAATTCACATCATACAAAGTACCAACAAATATAGCCGACCAACAAGACTTGATGTTTGGCGAAAGTACTGAATATACTTGTAGCAATGGTGGCAACGTTACATTGGCTTTTCACCATATTCTTTCTGCTATAAGTTTTAAGTCTGGAAACAATGTAGACGGTTCCATAGAAAGCATAAAACTTAAGGGCATTCCATATGTTGGAACCTATACAGCAAACACTGCAACAGGTGGAACATGGGCTGTTGACGCTCTACCAACAGAGATGCCTAATGAATACACCGGAAATTTGTCTGGTACATTCTTGATGATTCCACAAACTCTACCATCTACAGCCTATGTTGTTATTACATATAAGGATGTAAACAGTAATACCCAGACACTTACCTACTCTTTAAAGGATCAGGTTTGGAATGCTGGTAATGCCTATGAATACAGCATTAATATAGCTGACAACAAGGCTATATTGACTCCAACGATCAAGGCTTGGACAGTTGTTTCTGGAAATATACAATACTAATGTTTAACAAAGTAAAGATAGAAGATATGAAAATAAGATATTATATTCAAACTCTAATCGCTGTCGCAGCTTTGATGAACACATCATGCGCCAACGAGAATGAATATACTGAGAATGCTAATAATAAACCAATAGAATTCTCTGTAAATAAGAACATTGCGCCTATATCACGCGCTTCTATTAAGACGACTTGGGGTGATACCGATCAGTTTAACATTATTTCTATGGTAAAAACTGATGACGTATGGAGTATACTGATAAATAAGGAAAGCGTTTCTAAAAATTCTGACGGTAACTGGATTACCGCAAAACAGCACTATTGGCCAAATCAAAAGCAACAACTTGACTTCTATGGCTACTACCCTGCTGCAACTCTTGAGAACTTAATCACAAGCGTGATTGCTACTCAAGCTCCAACATTTAACTATACAGTAAGCAACGAAGAGAGTAACCAAGTTGATATCCTTGGCGCTCACGTTACATATGGAAATAGTCAATTCGCAACTACTATTCCGTTGGAATTTCAACATTTGCAAACTGCTATCTACGTAAAGATGGCTGACGGTAGTAAAGTTGGAACTATAAAGAGCATTTCTATAACCAACGCAAATAGTGTAGGTACTTTTGACTATGCAACTATGGGATGGAGCAATCAGAATACACCATTAACATATTCTCGCACACTGAACTACGCAAGTAGTGGAACTGATGGTGGCACATATCTTGTTCCTGCAACAAATCCACTGCTACTGTTGCCACAGACTCTGTCTGATGACTCAAGAATTAACATTGTTTTCACAGACACAGAGGGTGATCATACTATGAGTTACGCTCCGACGGCTCTGCAAAAAACACTAGTAGGTGGGTATGCTTTGGAACTTTCGATATCTGTAACTTCACTCTATACAATAGAACTAACAAGCAAAGTTATAAACTGGCTTGATGGCGGTTTGACAAATGGAGAACTCAAAAGTAAATAAGAAATAAAAATACACGCAATAATATGAGAAAATCATTATTTTATGCCGCTATGCTCTTCGCCACATTGCTTACAGCATGCAGCAGCGATGATAGTGAAAACGAAACTATAGCTGATGGCAAATATGAAATAAATATTGCCAGTTCTATCAGCGATGCTGTAACAAGAGGTGTAACACAAGGAAACTACATAAACACAGGCGAACTTGTTTATGTTTGGGGAGATGTTAGCAATGCCATCGATGAGACAAAAGATGGAACTTCATGGTTTAACGCTTGGCAACTTACTGCTAACGGTTCCAATGGCTTTACCCATAAGGCTGGCGATGTGAAGTATTATCCTGGACAAAACCAGAATATTGACTTGTTTGCTATTCATGGCAATCAACTACATTTCACTGCCGGAACAACAGAATTTCCTACTTCTGTATCACATACTATATATACAGATCAGACAACTACTGATGCCTATGTTAAGAGTGACCTTTTATATGGTACTCTAAAAAAACAGGCACACTCAACAACAACTATTCCTGTGACATTCTATCACATGCTTTCAAAAATTGAAATTGTATTGAAACCAGGTGTAGGAGTACGTGATGCAGACTTAGCTGATATCTCAGTTAACTTGCTTAACGTAAAACCTACGGTTACTTTTGCTCCTAAAAAACTTACTGCTGAAGAATTGGCAACACAGGGTACAAGAGCTAATTTGCTTACCAACACAGGAAATGCAACCAGTGTAAAGTTCACACCGACAAAGGTTGAAAAAGCTACGGATGGCTACGGAACTCAATACTCTGAAGTTATCATACCTCCACAAAGTTATAATGGAACTGACTTCATGTCAATAACATTTAATAGTGGTGGTCTTGCTGGCACAACTCTATATTATCAGCTAACAAAAGACTTATTAAGTGGTTATGTATATCAATTCAATATACTAATTAGCCCTACTACTTTCACTCTTTCACCTACGGTAAAACCGTGGGAAAGTGAAACAACAACGCGCGACAAAGATATGAATAAGAAGTCTTAAAAAAATTACCAAAACGATTATGAAACACTTTAATAAACATATTCTCTACACGATGATGGGCTGCACCATGATTAGTGGATTGTATTCTTGTTCTGAAAGTATAAATGACACACTTCCTAGCATTGGGTTGACTAATAAAGATATCAGCTTCAATGTTAAGACTTCAAGCGATGTCAACAACAATTCTAAGACACGTGCGGCAATGATGTCTACAGATGGCTTTGAAAATCCGCATACTTTACAGGGGTTCTCAAAAACACTATACCTGCACCCACTTGTGGAAACATTACAGACGCAGGAACATGCTGTCAAAACACGTGGTGCTATTATTGATGCAGCAAGCAATATGAGTTCTTTTGGAGTAACGGGTATCTATTATAATAATGCTGGTGAACTCCCTACTCTAGCACCAAACTATTTCCATAATATTGAAACAGTAAAATCGTCTGACAATATATGGACTATGAGGGAAAAGCGTGCATGGCCTACTTCTAAATACAAGATGGCTATCTATGCTTATCATCCTTACGGTGCTTCAGAAATAGCTATTTCTGACGAATCACAGATCGGAAGTCCTTCTGTATCATACACTGTCGGAAGTAACCCAACAACAATGAGTGACTTCATGACAGCTTCAGCTACAGAATTGAATGTATCAACTGCCACTAACAACACTGTACCTTTAGTTTTTAATCATAATTTAACAGCGATTAACTTTGTTGTTGGTAAGGATATGATTCCAGGTACTATCAAGAGCGTAACTTTTAGAAATATATACAACCAAGGTAAATTCACCCTTGGTGGAGCTTGGAGTTTTACAAACTATTCATTGTCAGACAAGAGTTACACTGATTTGGGTGTTGCTATAACTGGTGCAGAAAATGAGGCTATTATCAATGGTACTCGCACTCTTATGATGATTCCACAGACATTTAGCGCTGAAAATCAGACTCTTGAAATAGTTTTCAATGATGGACAAACTGACTACACTCTAACCACTACTCTTAATGGATCATCATGGGTAGCTGGAAAAACTGTAACATATAAGATTTCATCTTCTGCTGTCACAACTCTTAATCTTGGAACTATCTCTTTTGCTACAGGATGGGATCAGATTAGTAAAACAACATGGGCAGACGGTGATAAAGTAGGTCTATATGTAAAAGATCAGAATGGAAATCTAAAGAGTTCAAATGTCAAGCTGACGTACGATGGAACAAAGTGGACTGCACCTACAGGTACCAAATTGTTATATTCACCACAATACGACTACTATGTTTACTACCCTTACACGGAAGCTGGTGTTGCTAACACCTCTAGCAGTGCCAAGACTCGTGGTTCAATAACAGCAGGAGACGCAGCCGGCTTCTTCGCCAGTGGTATCGCCGCATGGTCACCAAAGACTGATCAAAGCACACTTGCCAACATTAATGCCAGCGACCTACAGACTGCCAAAGGTTTAATTTCAACAGTAGATGCTTCTAGCATCAACTTCACAATGGCACATGCCATGGGATTAGCCGAAATTAAATTAGGCACCAAGGATGTCCCTACCACTCGCACATTTGACGGTAATACTAACACTATTATACAAGATGTTGGTACAAAAAGCGTGACCGCAGCTGCTAACTTTAACGGAGGTGTAGTCCCGTATCACAACGGAGATTACTACGCTGTCATTAAGCCTAAAACTGCCACAACATTTAAGAGTGCTTCAGGTGTAGCTAATGGTTGGGTCAGTAATGCAGTATCGCTAACAGCAACAGCTAGTGGCGCAATTGCTTCTGGAACTGCCTATAGCGATAGTACATATATTTACCTTGCACGTGCGTATAGTTACACGGGAAGTGTACAGCAGTTCACAGCACCCCAAACAGGCACATATAAACTGGAAGTCTGGGGAGCACAAGGAGGAGGATGGGGAGAGCATCATAATTCTCCTGGAGGGTATGCAGGTGGCTATAAAATACTAACAAAGAGTGATATATTATACATTGTAGTTGGGGGCAAAGGGTATGATGTAAATCACTATACAGATGGAACTAGTTATAATGGTGGTGGAACAGGACATTATTCTGAAAATGAAATATATGGTGGTGGAGGTGCTACACATATTGCGACACGTTCAGGATTATTAAAAGATCTTTCTGAATATAAGTCTACAGTTTTAGTTGTTGGTGGAGGAGCAGGAAGTAATGGCGGATGGNCANNNGAAGACTTCANTAGATTTGAAAGTGGTGGTGGGGAAGTAGGATTCGGAAGCAATACATTGTGGGNATATTGGATTGACGAATCAAAGAACCTTGNAGGAACCGCTTCAACAAATGGTAACACAGGTGGCACTCAAACAGGAGTTGGTCCCGATGGTATTAAAGGAGGATTTGGTTATGGTGGTAGCACTAATGGCTCTGCTGGCGCAGGAGGTGGAGGTTGGTATGGTGGAAATGCATCAGGGGATGGTGGAGTTGTANCACAAACAAATGGTGGTGGTGGCTCAGGTTATATAGGAGGTGTAAGCAATGGTTCTTTTCAAACAGGTGTGCGTTATGGAAATGGATACTGTGTTGTATCATGGATTCCATAAGCTAAATATTTTTATTCAATTAAAAATCTGCCTTATAATTCAAGATGAATTCTAAGGCAGATTTTCTTATTTATGGAAACATTGTTATTATTCCATAGCCATCACCACTATGTCCTATCTCAATACCTCCACTAGGTCCTGGAAATGATAGGTTTCCTGCCATTGTCGATCCAGTAACGCCTGTACCTATATGACCAGAGCCGCCACCACCTGAAGCTGCATACGAAGTTGCACCACCGCCACCATACCAGCCACCACCACCAGCGCCAGAAGAATCCTGTCCAGATACTCCTGAATTGCCTCCTTGTCCAAAACTACCGACTATACCAGTTCCTCCAGAGGTCTGACTTCCGCCGCCACCTGGCGTCAGTGAAGGAACTGTGTTATAAAGACTTCCTGTACCACCTTGTATTCCACCCCCTATTCCTAATAAATTATCACCATCAGAATCACATCCTCCGCCGCCTCCTGCAACTATTAAAACTTCATTTTTGTATGATTCATAATATTTAAGCAACCCTCTATTTGTTGATGCTATATGCGTAGCACCGCCACCACCACTGGTTCCATAACCTCCCCCATTGTATCCTCCGTCAGTATTGTCTATAGTTGGCCATATTTTAGACCTCTTCCCCATGCCACCAACACATATGTTAAAAACAAAATTATTATCAACATTGATAGTTCCTACTGAATATCCAGCTAAAGCACCTTTATATTCTGAAGGACCACCTTGAGCTCCCCAAACTTCTAGTTTATATGTACCAGTTTTAGGTGCTGTGAACTGCTGTACACTTCCCGTGTCCGTGTGTAAATATCACAACAAAAAGAAAGAATAAATCAAATTATTTGTCAATTTTTCTCGTAATAAACCATATTTTGTTTAATTATTTTCCTCCTAACACGGGAAGTGTACAGCAGTTCACTACTCCCAAAACAGGTAACTATAAGTTAGAATGTTATGGCTCTGAAGGAAATAATGTAAAAGGCAGCTATTCTTGTGGTACAATATCATTAGTCTCTGGAAAAATACTATATACATACGTAGGAGGAGTATATAGTGACGGAGCATATTTTAATTGGGATGGCTCATCAGACATAAGATTAAATAATATTCTTATTTATACTCCAAATGTGATGAATTTGGGTACAGCTAGTGCTGTCTATTTTGGACCATATTGGAAAAATACATCAGGAATTTATCAAATAGATATGTCTGGTTCTGGTTTTACCAATTGCACTTTTGGTTCATACAATAATGATCCTAAATATAACTTTACTATTACAAAAATGACAAAGACTTCAAATCATTTTACAGCATATATCAATGTTGATGTAGATGTTTCTACTTATTCTGGTATCGAATTTATATTAAATTGGAATGATATTAATTATGATGTGAGCGTTTCACAAGCAATAATGTCAAAATTATCAGATCGCATAATTGTTGGTGCAGGGTATGATAGCGGTAATTCTACAAGCGGTGTATCAAATGGTTCTTCTCAAGAGCATGTTCGCTCAGGCAATGGCTATGTTATAATATCTCAGATTTCATTCTAATAGAATTATAAATAAAAATCCATTACTAAATAAAGTAATGGATTTTTTATTTACTTCAAAATGAAATTTGCGTTATTCTTGCGTATCCGTCACCTGTATGGCCAATCTCCGTTCCACCAGACGGTGATATAAATGATTGGTTTCCTGCAATTGTAGCTCCTGTCACGCCTGTACCTATATGACCAGAACCACCACCACCTGCTCCAATATTTGGAGAACCACCGCCGCCATACCAACCGCCACCACCAGCACCTCCCCAATCGGTACCATTGGAGTAGGTTACATAACCAGAACCACCTTGTCCAAAATCGGCAAAATTATTTATGACAGAATTATCTATATGATTTGCATTTGCACCAGGAGAAGTTTGAGTACCTCCATATGCCAAGCTTGTTAGATATGAACCGAAATATTTTCCAGAGTCCCCATTTCCACCAACGAGCCCTCCTCCATACCCAGCTCCAAGGGTTCCTCCATCATCTCGTCCACCTCCACCACCAGCTACGATTAGTATTTCTGACTGATATGATTTGTAATTTTTCAACTCGCCTCTATTGGTCGTAGCAATATGTGTAGCTCCGCCTCCACCAGGTCCTGTAGGTCCTTCTTTGCCACCTCCATTATATATGTATCCTCCTGCTACAACATATAGTTGTGTTTGAGCTGACAGTCTTATGGTTCCATAGCTATAACCTCCTTTACCACTGTCAGATGATGGTTGTGCACCCCAAACTTCTAATTTATATATACCACCTTTAGGGGCCACAAACTGCTGTACACTTCCCGTGTTCGTGTGTAAATATCACAACAAAAATCAGGAATAAATCAAATTTATTGTCAATTTTTCTCGTAATAAGTCTTGATTTGTTAAATTATTTTCCACCTCACACGGGAAGTGTACAAAGTTTCATGGCACCCATAGCAGGAATATATAAGATAGAATGCTGGGGTGCATCAGGTGGATATTCTGATGGTGGTCTTATAACTACTGAATATGGAGGTTACACAAAGGGAAATCTTTATTTATCTAAAGACATAGTTTTGTTAGTATATGTAGGTCAAGATGGTATTAATGGAGGATGGAACGGAGGAGGATTTGGTGTTGGTACTAATATGGGGACTACCCATTGTTCAGGTGGTGGAGAAACTGATATAAGATTAGTTCTTAGCAATGACTTCAATGGTCTCAAGTCAAGAATTATGGTAGCAGGTGGTGCAGGCGGAGATTCTCATGGTGGTACAGGTGGTCATGGTGGAAATATTATAGGAGGTAATGGAATACCAATAAATAACACTTCCTATTGGGGAGGTATAGCATATGGATATGGAGGAAATCAAAATGCTGGAGGTTCTGCAGGTGCTTTTAATTGGGTTACAACAGCTCCTACTAATGGAAGCTTTGGACAAGGAGGTAAAGGAAATGGCACATATGGTGGTGGTGGTGGTGGTGGTTACTTCGGTGGTGGCGGTTCGGGAGTCTCGGAAGCCTCTAGAGGTGGAGCGGGAGGAGGATCTTCGTTTATATCAGGATACCCAGGCTGTAATGCTATAAAGTCAACATCAACGTCAAGTGCTATTTATTTCTCAGATAACCCCAATCATTATTCTGGCTATATTTTTACAAATACTCAAATGATACAAGGCGGTAGTAACATGCCTTCTCATAGTGGTGGAATAGAAATAGGAAATAGCGGGAATGGGTATTGTCTAATATCTTGGATACCATAAAAAACAAAACCAATTGTAAATAATTATACAATGGGATTTTATTTATGGAATCCATTATACAACACTATAGCCATCCCCAGAACGTACACCCGTTTGAAAAGAACAATTGCTTACTCCCCCTATATAACCAGAGCCACCGCCACCATTTGTTTATGGTACAACTCCACCATCCCCTGATGCACTTCTACCACAACCTCCACCTCCTGCGCCACAATAACCAAATCCTCTGTTTATACCATCTGGCCCAACTCTGGTTTGAGTAGCATCAGTATTACCATAAGTTAAAGCTGTTCCTTGCAATTCTTTGAGTCGTCTATCCTGTATACCCTGGTCATATTGCTTCTTAATCAATTTTTCCGTCGTCACTCTTAAATTTCATTTTGATTTTTCATTCATTTATGGTATCCAAGAAATAACACAGTAACCATTTCCACTGTGACCAATTTCATTCCCACCATAGGGTGATGGGAATGAATGGTCTCCTGCTATAGTAGTCCCTGTTACACCTACGCCTATATGTCCTGAGCCACCGCCTGCACCACCACCATTTGTTGGAGTACCGCCACCTCCATACCAGCCGCCACCGCCAGCAGCTCCATAATCACCATTAGACTGAGTTATACCACCTTTTCCAAAAGAACCATTTATACCTCCACTCCCTCCATTAGTTTGTGTTCCACCATTTGCCGCAGTTCCATTACCGCCTATTAATCCACCGCCACTTCCCGAATTAGAAGAATTATCAACACCGCCCCCACCACCTGCAACTATTAGAACTTCTGATTGAAAATTATTATAATTACTTAATACATCTCTATTTGTTGTTGCTATATGAGTAGCTCCACCACCAGCTCCTCCATTAGGTAAAGCTGGATACCCTCCGTTGTATCCACCTAAAGTTGAATTTCCAGTTCCACCAACACACACATACAAATTTGCAGAAGAATTTAAATAGATATTTCCATATGCATATCCACCATTTCCAATATTTGATCCTGGATAATCCGTGGATTTTCCTCCTTGTGCTCCCCAGACTTCCAGTTTATATGTGCCACTATGTGGTGCTGTGAAGCTCTGTACACTTCCCGTGTCCGTGTGTAAATATCACAACAAAAAGAAAGAATAAATCAAATTATTTGTCAATTATTCTCGTAATAAACCATATTTTGTTTAATTATTTTCCTCCTAACACGGGAAGTGTACAGTCATATTCTGTACCCGTAACAGGAACATATAACATAAAATGTTGGGGAGCTAGTGGTTCCGGAGAATATAATCCAGGAAGAGGGGGATATACTGTTGGGCAAATTATTCTTACAAGAGGAACTTTACTATACGTCTACGTAGGAGAAGTGGGGCAAGGATATGCTTATTCTAATTTTAATGGCGGTGGTATTGGAGAAACTAGCGGCGGTGGAGCTACAGATATAAGACTAAATTCTGGTATATGGAATGATTTTAACAGTCTTAAGTCAAGAATAATGGTTGCAGGTGGCGGCGGTGGTGGATATTATATTCGAACAACAAAAGATGGAATATGCCCTGATGCTGGTGGATTAAAAGGAACTGATGCATATTGTATTTACACACCTGATGGTATAACGACTTACAGTGGACATGGTGGAACACAAACTGCAGGTGGAAAATGCGGTAGTACAAGTTCAACTGTTGATCCTTATACTCTAAATGCAGACGGTCACTATGGGTATGGAGGATATGGTAATAGTTATCCTGATAATAGTTGTATGTCTTCTGGTGGCGGTGGTGGATACTATGGCGGAGGACACGGAGTACATCCTAATAGTGGTTGGACTGGTGGAGGTGGTGGTTCTTCTTTTATATCAGGTTATTCTGGTTGTGATGCCATTGATAAGTCATCAACATCCGACAAAATTATACATACAGGTTTACCAAATCATTATTCTGGTTATATTTTTACAAATTCACAAATGATTGCAGGTAATACTTCAATGCCTTCACCTAGTGGTAGTACAGAAACTGGACATACAGGTAATGGATATTGTTTAATTACTCAAATCACTTTTTAGATATTAAGAATAACAAATCATCCTTAGAATTGATTAGAATTCTAAGGATGATTTGTTATTTTATGGCAGCAACGTTATAATAGCGTAACCATTACCTGTTCGTATACCACTTGATGTTCCTCCATTACTGACACCATCTATATATCCTGAACCACCCGAACCATAACCAACGTATGTAGAACCTCCTGAACCACTATATCCACCATACCAACCACCTCCACCAGCAGAATCTCCTATTACAGATTGACCTATTCCAAAAGAATATCCCGTAGATTGCGTTCCTCCATGTGCTCCTCCTCCTGACAAGCCTCCACCACTGCCTCCGTTCCCATGTCTAGATTCAGGTTCTAAATTAATTTGATCACGTGCTCCTCCGCCTCCTCCTGCAACTATATATACTGCAGATCTATTGGAATTAAGGATTGATAATAAACCAGGAACAGTTGCTATATGAGTTGCTCCTCCTCCAGAACTAGTATAATGATTAACAGAATTATTACCAGTTACATTACCTCCTCCATTGTATCCTCCAGTTAACGATTGATACATATCAGTTGCACCGACTCCAGCTCCTCCAATATATATGTATATTAATTTATCTTTAGACAAAAATGAATTTCCATACGAATATCCACCTAAACCTCCTATATATGAAGCTGATATACTTGTAGACCCACCTTGTGCCCCCCAAACTTCTAATTTATATGTACCATCTTTAGGTGCCACAAACTGCTGCACACTTCCCGTGTTACGAGGAAATATTTAAACAAAAACCAGATATTAACCAAATTTATTGTCAAATATTCTTGTAACAAATCTTGTTTTGTCAAATTATTTTCCTCCTCACACGGGAAGTGTACAGAGCTTCACAGCACCACAAGAGGGTACTTACAAACTAGAAGTATGGGGAGCGCAAGGTGCTGGTTGGTATGGCAAAGGAGGCTATGCTCATGGCAATATAAATTTAAAATCAACCATATATATATGCATAGGCTCATGTGGGGGGCTTAGAACGCATTCTTATAATGGTGGTGGTTCTGGAGATTGTAGTGGTGGTGGTGCTACACATATATCTATAACAAACAGAGGAGAATTGAAAAATTACCAATTCTATCAGTCTGAAGTATTAATAGTTGCTGGTGGTGGTGGTGGTGGTGAGCGTTTTCAAGGTGGCTTTGGTGGTGGTACAAATGGGGATAATAGTGGCAACGTTGTTTTAGATGGTACCAGTTATATTATTGATAAGGTGAGCGAAGGAGGTAGTCAAACTTCTGGTGGGACTGCTGGCATATTTAATAGCTGGGCTGGGCAAAAAGGTTCTTTTGGAATGGGTGGGGATGGAATAAACTCTGCTACTGTCGATCAAGGTGCAGGAGGTGGTGGTGGCTGGTATGGCGGCGGTGGTATACCATTTGTTGGAGCTGCTGGTGGCGGTTCTGGTCATTTGGGTTCAATTCTAATAAATGGATCTATGCAATCAGGTGTAAGAGATGGAGACGGGTACGCAATAATTACTCAGATATCATTCTGATAGTATTTAAATAAAAATCCACTGCAATCAATTATGCAATGGATTTTTATATTTTGTGTTATTATGGTATATATGAAATAATACAACAACCATTTCCACAGTGTCCAGTCTCTGTTCCACCTAATGGTGATGGCATAATGGCATTACCAGTTATCATTGCAGAATTAGTAAATAAGTATCCACTGTAATGATTTGGTGAACCGCTGTGTTGTATATTACTTTCAGTTGATGATTCTTTTATAGCATCACAACCGGAGTATCCAGAAATAAAAGATGAGCCGCCGCCGCCAGAACCAACAGTTCCTGATCCATGATTACCATTACCGCCAGCATAATATCCATTTCCGCCACCTCCTGTTGTTACATAATTATAATATGTATATCCAAATCCAGCCCTTTTTGAATTTGGATACATATGATCACCTGTTCCATGAAGTCCTCCTTGTGTTTGCTCACCACCTGTTGCATTATTGCCAGTTACACCTCCATTACCATTTCCTGAAAAACCTAGCAAAGAACCTGCAGGTGCACCATTAACATTTGTGTTATATGTACAAGCTCCTCCTCCACCACCAGCTACTATGATTCGTGATTTTAAACTGGAGAATTCATTCCAAGCTCCATTTGTCAAACGTACATCCGTCGAGCCACCTCCGGAATAAGTCCAACTATTCTGAATGCTAACGGACTCTCCTCCATTATTATATATTGTTTTACCTGTTCTTCCGAGAGTAAATGTAACTATATCAGATGGGTCTTGAGAAGACGTATAATACTCTGTTTTTACAGGTGTTTTAGTATTAAAAACATCTCCTTGTTCACCAACATATAAATACAATGTGTTACCTGCTATTAAATTTATATATCCCTCCACATATGCACCTCGTCCACCTAATATTGTCGAGCTACCTCCTCCAGAAGCTCCCCAACATTGAATCTGGTACCAACCTGTATTTACGGCAGTGAAACTTTGTACACTTCCCGTGTTAGGAGGAAAATATCACAACAAAAACCAGAAATAAATCAAATTTATTGTCAAATATTCTCGTAATAAGTCTTGTTTTGTTTAATTATTTTCCTCGTAACACGGGAAGTGTACAAGAGTTTACCGCACCTAAAGGAGGTACATACAAACTGGAAGTTTGGGGAGCAGAAGGTGGAAATAATGGTGGTAAAGGTGGTTATAGTTATGGTACATTAAGATTATTAGCTAAATCACAATTGTATATTGCAGTAGGAGGACATATATATAATGGTGGTGGCAAAGAAGGACCTACAGGACCTGGTGGAGGCGGAGCTACACATATTGCTACGAACAACAGAGGCGAGTTAAAAAATTACAAATCATATCAGTCAGAAATACTAATCGTGGCTGGTGGTGGAGGTAGTTGTGATAATGGGACTCCTGGTTATGGAGGAGGACTATCTGGAGGAAATGGCGACTCAGGACAGTATTTCGGTTCACTTCTAACAACTTTAGCATATGGAGGTACCCAAACTTCTCCTGGTGCAAATGCAAATCGTATAGATAATTCTGTTATATACAATTCTTCAGATTTTGGGCAAGGTGGATCTGGTTATGTAATCAGCTCTGGTGGTACTGATTGGGGAGGTGCCGGTGGCGGTGGTTGGTATGGCGGAGGAGGTTCACCAAATATTGGTTCTGGTGGCGGTGGTTCTGGTCACATAGGCACTGGAGTTATTGGAACAACGATTGCTGGAAATCAATCAATTCCATCACCTTCAGGTGGAACAGAAACTGGACATTCTGGCAATGGTTATGCCAGAATAACCTTTGTCTCAGCTAATTAAATACCTATTTCCATTCTTTTCTCTTCTCTCGCGGAGAGAAGAGAAAGGATTGAGTTATGGGAAAGAAGTTTTTGCGAGGCGTAAATGTATCACTTTTATTATTGATTATTATTTCTACGTGTTCTTCATGTGTAAACGAAATGAATATTTTTGAAGGAAATAATAATAGACAAATTAACTTTTTAGTTTCAGTACCCGAATGGAAAAATACAGATTCGTTGACAACTACGAAAACTTCACGCGCGACACCTATTACGGACAACTCATTTGGTACAGATAAAAGTTTTAACTTAATTGCAGACCAAAATGATGGAGCTGGTAACTATAGTACATTGATAAATAGTCAAGCTGTTAGTTATACCAATAATATCTGGAAAACATCAAATGATTATTATTGGTCAGGAATAGCTAACAAAACTATAAGCTTCTATGCATACTATCCTAGTACTATTAGTAATGTTAGTCATACAGCAGGCTCTGCTCCAACTTTATTATATACTGTCCCTCCTGATGCTAGCAACCAAATTGATATAATTACAGCAATTAATCCAAATGTATCAGGAAGTGCGGCAACATCAACTCCATTGACTTTTAATCATATCTTTGCAGCGATTCAATTTTCAGTAGGAAGTGCTGGAATTGGCAGTGGAACAATCTCATCAATATCAATCGGAAATGTAGCCAATTCTGGAACATATACATTTGGTAGTGGTTGGTCAAATGTAACAGGTTCCAAAACATTCACAATATCACGGTCAAAGACAATTACAGGAACTTCAGGAGAAGATATCTATTCTGGAGATTATACTCTGATGATGATACCTCAGGATGTTAACAATATAACAATAACTGTGACTTACAGTAATGGAGGGGCACTTACTAAAACTATATCAGGTAAATGGGAAGCAGGAAAAGTGTACAAATATAATTTGTCTTATCAACCAAGGAGCTTTGCTTATACTGGTACTGTTCAAACCTATACAGCACCAGTTACTGGCACATACAAGTTGGAAGTTTGGGGGGCTGAAGGAAGCGTAAAAGGAGGATATTCTTCTGGTACAATTACTTTGAGTGCTGGTAAAACAGTATATATTTATGTAGGAGGAAAAAACAGTGATGGCTCTTATTTGAATGGTGATGGAGCTACAGACATACGATTAAATGGATTAATATATACACCACCTTCAGTAGACCTAAATACAACAATAGCACGTTATTATGGGCCATATTGGCATGGTAATGTTGGCGAATATCAGGTTGAAGCAACGGGAACTGGATTCGATAATTGCACATACTCATCTTATACGGTACCGATACCTAATAACAGTCCAGCTCATGACTTTTCAATAATAAATGTAATGAAAACATTATCTCATTTAACTGTTTATATTAATGTTGATATAGATGTTACATCTACAGATTATGGAGGAATCGAATTAAGAGTTGGCTGGGATGGAACTAAATATAATGTTGCAATAACACAAGCCACTATATCAAAATTATCAGATCGAGTTATTATTGGTGCTGGATACAATAGCAGCAACTCTACAAGTGGTGTTACAAATGGTTCTTCTCAAGTATATGCAAACTCAGGTAATGGCATGGCTAAAATAACGTTACTATCTGTCCCTTAACATACTTATAATATAAACTTTTACATATCATCCATTGCCAAACCTCTATAAGAGATTTCATATTTCTTATATTCTCCTGTTGTTTTAAAAAATGATGCAGCTTTAGAGCGAAGTATTGAAAGATCTATATCTGATTTTTGACGCTTCACTTCTATAAAATCAACTCTCTTACTTAAATCATCAGAGGCTATTATGTCAATTTCGTTTTCTCCCTTACGATCTCTCCAGTTACCAATACGAGTATAATTTTCTGATTCAATCATCTTTCTTTTAAAGTATCCTTCAAGAATCTTACCACTATATGATTCATAGTCGCGTTTAATAATCTCCCTCAACTTTTTAAATGCACCTATTTCTATCATATAATTATATTTGTATACGAAACGAAACCAAAATCGAAGAAAATTATCTTCTATAGCATAGTGAACATTCTTATTTGAAGATTTCTCAAACAGTGGCTGATTTTTTATAATCAAGTTATAATCCTTCTCTAGCTTGGTGAGATAACCACCAATTTCACTCTTTAATATTCCCTCTATATCACCCCTTGTGTTATGTCCTTGAGCGATGAGAGTAAGTATAGAAAAATAAATGCCATAATCTTTACCAAATTCTTCTATTAGCATATTTTTACCTTCTGTAATGAATGGAGAGTCATTGTCAATTATTCGATCAATCATTTTAGAATAAGTTGTAGCCCCACTATCAATTAACAGTTCTAGGTATTTGGCAACTCCACCTGTATAAAGGTAAAGTGACAGTAAATCTTCTTTAGAATAAGAAGGATGATATTCATTTAAAATCTCTTTTAATACTGATGGTGGAAATGGTTCTACCTTTAGTGTTAGTGTTTGTCTACCATATAAAGGTTCATGACTATCTTTAAATAGTTTATTCATAAGTGAGTTTACAGAACCACAAACAAGAAGATTAATTTTAGAATCTTGCTTATTTAAATCCCAAATACGTTGCATTTCTGAAAATACAGATTTATTGACACGTATAAATTCTTGAAATTCATCAATTATAAGAGTAAATGATTTTGTTTTTGATAATTTCATTATATATTCAAATATTGATGAAAATCTATCTGTACCTCCTAATATTGGAATATTAAGTTTTTCTTCTATTTCATTAGCAAAATCAACACACAGTTCACTTTCTGCCTTACGTGACACAAAGAAATATAATACAGGTTCATCAGCATATGCTTTAAGCATTAGAGAGGTTTTACCGATACGTCGACGTCCTGTAACAACTGTGAACTGAGCAACATTGTGTGACAGTTCACGTATTTCTCTAAGTTTTTTAATTTCTCTTTTTCGATCAAAGAATTTCATAAGCTGTATTATATAAGAAATGGATAGTTCCGAAATGTTCATTTCGATACTGCAAAGATATTGTTTTATTTCATACAAACCAAATGTTTTCCTTCTTTTCTCTTCTCTCGCGGAGAGAAGAGAAAGGATTGAGTTATGGTAAAGAAGTTTTTGCGAGGTATCAATGTATCATTTTTATTATTAATTATTATTTCTACGTTTTCTTCGTGTGCAAACGAAATGAATATTTTTGAAGGAAATAATAATAGACAAATTAACTTCTCTGTATCTGTACCCGAATGGAAAAATACAGATTCATTGGCAACTACGAAAACTTCACGTGCAATGCCTATAGGAGGTTCTTCATTAAGTACTTCCAATACATTTAACTTAATAGCAGATCAAAATGATGGAGCTGGTAACTACACTACATTAATAAGTAGTCAAGCTGTTAGTTATACCAATAATATCTGGAAAACATCAAATGATTATTATTGGTCAGGAATCACTAACAAAACAATAAACTTTTATGCATACTACCCTACAAGTATTTCTGGTAATATATCTCATACAGCAGGCTCTTCTCCAACTTTGTTATATACTGTTCCTTCTGATGTTAGCAACCAGATTGATATAATTACCGCAATTAATCCAAATGTATCAGGAAGTACGGAAACATCTACTCCATTGACTTTTAATCACATCTTTGCTGCGGTAAAGTTTGCTGTAGGTACTAGCGGATTGCCTAGTGGAACTATTAAATCAATAACGATAAATGGGATAAAGAATTCAGGCACATACACTTTTGGAAGTGGATGGACTCTTGGTTCAACAACATCATCATTTACAGTATCACCATCTACAACAATAAATGGTACTAGCGGAGAAAATATCGCATCTGATGACTTTACTTTAATGATGATTCCTCAAGCGTTCAATAATGCAACAGTTTCATTAGTTTACAATAATGGTACTACGTTTTCTACAACAATATCAGGAACATGGAATGCTGGTGGAGTTTATACTTATAAGCTTTCTAAAACTATAATATCCAATTTCACATATACAGGAGCATCACAAACTTTTACGGTACAATATACAGGAACATATAGAATACAATGCTGGGGGGCGCAAGGAAGATGCCAAGGTGCATATACTTCTGGAAATATTTATTTAAATAAAGGAACAAATCTATATGTTTATGTTGGAAGCGCCGGAGTGCAATCTTCAACTTCATTATCATCTCCAACTGTATTTAATGGAGGCGGAGGATACACAAGTGGCTGTCTCGATTATAATAATTCTACAGGAGGGGGAGCTACTGATATAAGACTAGTAAATGGAAATTGGGATGATTTTTCTTCATTAAAAAGTAGAATAATTGTAGCGGCTGGTGGTGGTGGTAATATAGGCCCAATGACGAAACCAGGATATGGAGGAACCTTAACTTCTGCTGATGCTGATGGAGCTTATCCACAAAGTACATTCCCTAGTGAGTATGGAACAGTTAGTGGTGTAACACAAACTAGTGGATATAGCTTTGGTATAGGACAAACAGGAAATTCTGGAACAAATTCAAGTAGATCAGGAGGTGGTGGGGGATATTATGGCGGATATGCTTATCATTGCGCTGCCTCAGGAGGTTCGTCATTTATATCAGGCTATCCAGGCTGTAATGCGATATCAGCTTCTTCAACATCAACAAACATTATACCAACAGGTTCTCCTAATCATTATTCAGGGTATATTTTCATAAATTCGTCAATGATAGCAGGAGACTCTTCTATGCCTTCACCATCTGGTAGTACAGAAGTTGGCCATTTGGGTGCTGGATACGCAAGAATCACCTTCATTTCAGCTAATTGAATAACAATGTCTATCAAAAAGTTTAGACGGATAAAGGGTATATAGCGAAGATTCGTCAATAAAAGTAATAATGTTCATTGAAGTTTCTCAGAATAGAACAGTTTCTGTTCGTACTTTGACGACTCCTCCAAAATAATGCTGTGTAACAGTATGTGATTAATGAATGGAAATATACTAATATTATAATCTTCATTATCTGTAATAAAACCATCGTATTATTATTCCAGCATCCATTTCCATGCAGGTATAACTTTTATCAACTTGCCATTCTGTGATATTGTATCTTCCTGATTTAATGTAATTATGGCTAGGTTATCACATCCTGTATACTTACAGGCCTCTAGTAGCCCTGAAATCTCTCGATTCTTATTTGAGTTAGTAAGTTCTGTCGTCACCTGAATCAGACAAGAGAAGTCATTTCCTGACTGAATGACAAAATCGCACTCTTTCCTTTCATTGTAATAATATATCTTTTCTCCCGTTTTTAAATTTCGTCTGAGATGTAGAAATACACTATTCTCTAACATTTTACCTTCATCTTCACTTTGAGGCATAAGTACGGCAGACCTTAAACCGTTATCTATAAGATAATACTTTGACAGGCTGCTTGTTTCCTTAATCATTGAACCACTGAATTTGGGAACCTTAAAGAATAAAAATATTGAGCATGCATAATCAAGAATCTGATAAAGAGATTCTTTACTTACTTTCAGTCCCTGTGACTTAATATCATTATAAATAGCATTTACCGATGTCGGCTTTGATAAATTTAACATCACACGCTTAAGGAAATATCTTATCACCATAGGATTTGACAGGTTATAATGTTCCATCAAATCTCTGAACAGCATTGTATTGAAGTAATTTTGCAATTCTTTATACCTGATAGTTTCTTCTTCTTCCAACACAATCTGTGGAAATGCACTTTCTTCGTTGTATTTCTTAAATGTAGACAATAATTTCGCCTTTCCACTTTCCGTGAACTTATTGCTTTTTATATTCGTAAAATTACAGAATTCTTTGAACGATAAAGGAAACTCCTCGTATTCTATCGGCCATCCTCTTAATGCAGATGACAATTCTGCTGACAACATTTTGGAGTTACTTCCTGATATAAAGATGTTCTTACAATAACTTTTATAAAGTCTTAAAACAAATAAATCCCAATTTTCGATAAGTTGTATCTCGTCAAAAAACATATACACACTACCTATGTTTATGTCTGGATACATTTCTATATATGCCTGTATGACAGTATCCAAATCCTTTGTCTTTAAGTCATATATGCGTTCATCATCAAAACTAAGCCAGAGTATTCTATTCTTTTCTACCCCTCTGTTTATCAGTTCATTGACGGCAAGCATCAGTAATGAAGACTTTCCACATCTTCTGACACCAGGAACAGTTATAATCTTCTGGCTATCAATTGGGAGCTTTAAATCACGTGGAAGGAGCTTAAACGGCATTTCTTCCTGTTTCATCGCGATAAGAGACTGTAGTACTTCCTTTAATCCCATAGGTGTATTTTATTAATTTCACTTGCAAATATAGTAAAACTTTCCGTTATTGAAGGAAATATTCTATAAAAATATCATTTATTTTAGAATATATTGCAAAATTAAACTAGCAAATCTCTTTTCAGATATTGTTTGTTAAAGGAGATAATACCAACTTATGTTATTTGGGAATATTTAAATATTTCTTCCACCTTTTCTCTTCTCTCGCGGAGAGAAGAGAAAGGATTGAGTTATGGGAAAGAAGTTTTTGCGAGGTATCAATGTATCATTTTTATTATTGATTATTATTTCTATGTTTTCTTCATGTGCAAACGAAATGAATATTCTTGAAGGAAATAATAATAGACAAATTAACTTTTCTGTATCTGTACCTGAATGGAAAAATACAGATTCGTTGGCAACTACGAAAACTTCACGTGCAATGCCTATAGGAGGAACTTCTTTAAGCACTTCCAATACTTTTAACATAATAGCAGACCAAAATGATGGAGCTGGCAACTACTGTACATTAATAGATAAAGAATCTTTCTGTGTGGTGATTGCGGTACTAACAAATATTAATAGCGTTGGCCATCTTCTCATAATCCCTCCATTTTATATCTGATGTGTATCGAGCTGATATTCTAATAAGGTGGTCAAACAAATCGAATTTCTCCTTCTTGCTGTCTCTGAAGAATCGACGATTGAACTTCCAACAGTATTCGTTAAGATAGAGTTGAAGGAATCTCTTATCAACATCTTTATGAATCACTTCTATTCCGCTACGGCATTCTCCAGTTATTATATGTACCCACGGCAGTTTGGTCTTGACGACTTCGTGAACATCTTCTTCTGTTTCCGGGTAAGGAATATGCTCTTTGACAAGTTCTTTCAACTTTATGAGATTGTGACCACCATCGATAATGGTTCTTGATTCCTTTGCAACGGCTTCCTCAACGAATGGTTTTATAGTATCATACTGTTGGTTGGGTATTGCGAACATCTTTATATATTTTACCGCCTTCTTTATATTCATTTTGTCCTCTTTCTGTAATAGTCTTGATGCCTTGTTAACATACTCAGGGAAAGTGAGTTTTGAGAAATATTCAGCCAATATGCCGTCAACAGGCTTGCTTTCTGCTATAACGAGAACAGGAGTCTTTTGTGTCTTTATTACATCCTCCCCATCGACATTAGCTATTGACGACGTGGGGAAGAAAGAAATATCGAGCTCCACTTCATCAGATAATTTGTATGTGGCATCTCTTTTGCCCATGATGTCCCTATACTTCATCATCATAAGCCAGACAGGTGGATAATATTTCTTCTCCAGTTGATGTTGTATCTCTTTTGCAGACAAGACTTGCTTTATGGAGGTCATCATGTTGGCAGTGAAGAACCAATCAGATAATGACAGATGGCTTTGTTCCATCACCGTTCCCTTGGTCAATGGAAATCTATATCCACAAGAGGAGCATTGAAACTTGCGGCTGCCAACATACCATTTGAAAATAGTTCCACCGCATTTGGGGCACTTCATCCCTATGGACAATCGAATATCCTTGAAATAGTCAACACAACTATCCTCGTCAGGAAATCTACTGAAAAAGTCTTTGAGCAACATCGGTCTGTATTTTTCCATAAAAGTAGTTGTATTTTAGCTATTTACAAAGATATATATTGAATTAACAAAAATTAGTACCGCAATCACCACACAGAAAATATTCTCGTAATAAGTCTTGTTTTGTTTGATTATTTTCCTCCTCACACGGGAAGTGTGTGCAGCAGTTTGTGGCACCTAAAGATGGTACATATAAATTAGAAGTTTGGGGGGCACAAGGTGGGTCTACAAGTATATCAGCTTCATATATAGGAGGTTTAGGTGGATATTCGTATGGAAATTCATTTTTGTCTAAAGATAAATTAATATACATATATATTGGAGGAGCTGGAGTCGGTGCAACTGATATGTATCAATCGTTAACTGGAGGATACAATGGAGGAGGTAATGTAACTGGTAATAATTCTGTTAATCATTATACTAGTTCTGGAGGAGGAGCAACTCATATAGCAACTGTTCCTGGTTTATTATCAATCCTTAATTCCAATAGATCTGCAGTATATATAGTTGCAGGAGGAGGCGGAGGAGCACGTGATCAAATTAATTTAGAACCTGAATCTAGACATGGGAACGGAGGCAGTGGTGGAGGCTTGTCAGGAGGAGGAGCACATGGAGGAACGCAATCTACGGGATATTCTTTTGGAATAGGTCAATCTGTAATAGGAGATTCTGCTGGTGGAGGTGGTTGGTATGGTGGATATAGTGGTTCAGGAGGTTCTACATACGTTGGTTATGGTTCGGGTGGTTCAGGATATATAGATGGTGTCAGTAATGGAGGAACATCAAGTGGTATACGAACAGGTAATGGTTACGCTATTATAACGTTGCTGCCATAAAATAACAAATCATCCTTAGAATTCTAATCAATTCTAAGGATGATTTGTTATTCTTAATATCTAAAAAGTGATTTGAGTAATTAAACAATATCCATTACCTGTATGTCCAGTTTCTGTACTACCACTAGGTGAAGGCATTGAAGTATTACCTGCAATCATTTGTGAATTTGTAAAAATATAACCAGAATAATGATTTGGTAAACCTGTATGTATAATTTTGTCGGATGTTGATGACTTATCAATGGCATCACAACCAGAATAACCTGATATAAAAGAAGAACCACCACCTCCACCAGTCCAACCACTATTAGGATGTACTCCGTGTCCTCCGCCATAGTATCCACCACCGCCACCAGAAGACATACAACTATTATCAGGATAACTATTACCATATCCTCCATACCCATAGTGACCGTCTGCATTTAGAGTATAAGGATCAACAGTTGAACTTGTACTACCGCATTTTCCACCTGCAGTTTGTGTTCCACCATGTCCACTGTAAGTCGTTATACCATCAGGTGTGTAAATACAATATGCATCAGTTCCTTTTAATCCACCAGCATCAGGGCATATTCCATCTTTTGTTGTTCGAATATAATATCCACCACCGCCGCCACCTGCAACCATTATTCTTGACTTAAGACTGTTAAAATCATTCCATATACCAGAATTTAGTCTTATATCTGTAGCTCCACCGCCGCTAGTTTCTCCAATACCACCGCCATTAAAATTAGAATAAGCATATCCTTGCCCCACTTCTCCTACGTAGACGTATAGTAAAGTTCCTCTTGTAAGAATAATTTGCCCAACAGTATATCCCCCTCTTCCTGGATTATATTCTCCGGAACCACTAGCTCCCCAACATTTTATGTTATATGTTCCTGTTACGGGTACAGAATATGACTGTACACTTCCCGTGTGAGGAGGAAAATAATTAAACAAAACAAAACAAATTATGAGAAAAGTTGACAATAAATTTGATTAATTTCTTGTTTTTGTTGTGATATTTCCAGCTCACACGGGAAGTGTACAAGAGTTCACAGCACCTAAAGAAGGTTCATACAAACTGGAAGTTTGGGGAGCACAAGGGAATAGTAGCTTTGGAGGAACTGGTGGTCTTGGTGGATATTCTTATGGTAATATAATTCTACCTCAATGGACCAATCTTTATATATATGTTGGACAATATAATTCCATAATAAATGATAATCCTGGTATTGGAACATATAATGGTGGTGGTGTTGGTTCTGGTTCTGGAGGTGGAGCTACACATATGGCTTTAAGCAAAAGAGGAGAACTTAAAAATTATTTATCATACCAAAGTGAAGTTCTTATAGTTGCAGGTGGTGGTGGAGGAGGAGATGGTGCCATTGGAGGTGCAGGAGGTGGGTTCACTGGCGAAACAGGTGGTTTCGTAACAAATGTTATTCAATTAGCAGCAGGTGGAACACAAAAAGGCGGTGGTCTGTATGGATATTATTATATATCAGGAACGGGAACATCTGGAAGTTTTGGACAGGGAGGAGAAGGTGGTCCTGGAACAGATGGAAATCATGGCGGTGCTGGTGGTGGCGGTTGGTACGGCGGTGGCGGCATAAACTTTGGTGGTGGTGGTGGTGGCGGCTCGGGCTATATCGGTATTGGTGTTTCTGGAACCACAATTGCAGGAAACCAATCATTCCCATCACCTAATGGGGGGACTGAAATTGGACATAGTGGAAATGGTTACAGTGTTATTTCCTGGATACCATAAATGAACTAAAAATCCATTGCATATTTCTTTGCAATGGATTTTTATGCTTATGTGTTAAATCAAAATGATATTTGTGTAATTTTTGCGTAACCGTTGCCTACATTACCAATCATTGTTCCTGTTCCTAGATAATTAGGCATGCTGTTGTTTCCAGCTATTGTTTGTCCATTATTAACACCACCTATATAACCAGAGCCACCACCGCCGCCTGAGTTGCCATTACCATTCATTTTACCACCATAGTAACCTCCTCCTGCACCAGGAACATCATATGTACAATTAATTGCACTTTCGCCTTGTCCTAATGAATAACCAGACGATTGAGTTCCTCCATATTCTGATAGATAATTACCTTCACTCCATAACCCTTGTCCAGTTGTCCCACCACCAGCACCACCAGACCCATCATCACTACCATTTAAAATTCCTCCTGAATTATCGGATCCACCACCACCACCAGCAACGATAAGGCGTGAATTCAAAGAAGTTATGTTAAGACATTCTCCATTAATCGTTCGCACGTCAGTAGCTCCACCACCTGAGCCTGATGGATAACCTTGTGAATCTGTAGAAGTACTACCTCCACCATTCCAACCACCAAATTGTGAAGTACCATATGTGCCTGCACCTCCTACATATAAATACAAAGTTTTTCCTAAAATGCATTTCAAATTACCATTAGAATATCCACCTGGTCCTCCAGAACTTGCTACAGTATGTGAAGTTATATATTCACCACCTCCAGAACCTCCCCAACATTCTAATTTGTATGTACCCGCTTTGGGTACCACAAACTGCTGTACACTTCCCGTGTGTCCGGTGTGTCCGTGTGTTAGGTGGAAATGTTCCACATTAATGGAAGGAGTTGAGTGATGGATGGTTTATTTTCGAGGGGGAAGAACTGGGTTTCGGATCACAATAATTTGTGATTTGTTCTTTCTTTTTGTTGCTGATATTTTCTTCCTCACGGGACCCGGGAGGTTTACCAGTCATATTCCTGTAGCCGTTCTAATATCCTGTTGGTTTAACCCATAAAATGTATGGGAGGCTAGTGAGTTTGGGTGAGTCTAATCGGTGGGTCCTTGAGGTAGCGATAATGTGAAGTGTTGGCCTTTAGCTTGGTGATATTGCTGGAGGTATGGATGGCGTATCGAATGTGTGATAATAATTGTTTTTGTTTAAAGCATATGTGTTGGTGGCATGGTGAAGAGTCGTCTAGGAAATGATGGCCATACCGTATAGACAATAACTGGCGGAGGATACAGATGGGGGGAGGTTATGGAAACCAGTGTGGGTGGGTGGCGGTGGCTACGGCAGTTTATAGGCAGTCAACCAAATAGAGGGTTGCTTAAGGATATTATGAATCATACAAAAATGAAGTTTTAATAGTTGCGCAGGAGGCGGCGGGAGGATGTGATTCTGATGGTTGATAATTATTAGGGAATAGGGTGAATACAAGTGGTGTTATCAGATTTTGAGTCTTTGATAACACTGTTCCTTTCACTGACGCGCCATGTGGGTGGCGGGCGGAGATTGCAGACCTCTGGAGGGAACTTGGTATAGTCGGAGTTGGAACGCAAGGATTGGGCAATTCAGGCAAGTGTTATCTGGGATCAGAGTATCTTCTGTCCGGCTGGTGGTGTGCTGTATGGTTGCTTTTTTGGTGGTGCAACTTCGTATTGCGCAGCTTTCAGTGGTGGCGGCTCTGGTCTATAGTGGTACAGCGTTTACCTGGATCTGGGACAATGGGCAGAAACCTATCATTTCCAGTACCTAGTGTTTAGCTAATTGGATGATGATGATGCATATGGGATGGATCAAGTTAAGGAACAATGTGAGCAGATAGATTC
>JGI20225J20221_1000548_pt1 | contig 60733 bp, 72 predicted proteins | sample BioMet4_FD_20221 | JGI IMG/M metagenome (IMG submission 20221) | reverse complement strand
CGTTCCTTGTTCCGTTCTGATTTCTCGGCACAAAGCTTACTTTCTACTTCAGCTTCCATTAGACGTTCACAGAGCCATTTGAGCATAGATTGCATCGGATCCTCCTCTGATATAAATTTCATTAGCATTTTTTCAAAAGATACGGTAGAATTTAGGTAAGCCATCATTTGTTCACTCCTTATTGGTTTGTTCGCTACTTACCTTTTCGGAGTTTTGATGGCTTTTTCCTTTTTTTACTTTTGCGAACTTAATTGTACTCTATCGTGTGCTATTTTATAGATACCGTAGTAAATATAAAATAAATATACCTTATGTAGATTTATTATTTTAAAAATAAAAATATGATTATATAGTGCGTAGATAAAATGAGATAAAAAATAAAATTAACCTTGCTTAATAAGAGTATTTGTAGTAAACTATTAAGGTACGTGGCAGAGAGGGATAACTGTGTCTATTTTTATCTGCACGATATAAACTATGATATAGGATGTTGCTCGCGTAAGCGGGGAAACTTCTATGGAGCAGTCTGTTCAAAGAAATGGACGTTAGGAGGAATTAAGTAATGGCAAAACAGGAACGAATCAGGATTCGCCTTAAAGCTTATGATCATAAAACATTAGATCAGAGCGCGGCGAAGATCGTCGATACGGCGAAACGGACAGGTGCAATGGTATCTGGCCCTATTCCGCTGCCGACGGAAAAAAACATTTTCACGATTCTCCGTTCACCTCATGTGAACAAGGATTCTCGTGAACAATTCGAATTGCGTACGCACAAACGATTGATCGATATACTGGAAGCTTCCAGTAAAACGGTTGATGCGTTGATGAGACTGGACCTTCCAGCCGGCGTAGACATCGAAATCAAATTATAGGAGGAGGTGCGATTATGTCTAAAGCTATTTTGGGTAAGAAGTTGGGAATGACGCAAATCTTTACAGAAGAAGGCGCAGTTGTTCCAGTAACGGTAGTCGAAGCTTCCCCGAATGTTGTTGTTCGTGTAAAGACCGTTGATACGGACGGATACAACTCCATTCAGCTGGGCTACGGCGAAGTAAAAGAAAAACATTTGACCAAACCGGTCAAAGGGCAGTTTGATAAGGCGGGAGTNGCTCCTGTCAAATATTTGCGTGAAGTACGTTTGACGGAAACACCGGAATATACAGTAGGCCAAACTCTGGCAGCTGATATTTTCGCAAGCGGCGATATCGTCGACGTAATTGGCACCAGCAAAGGCAAAGGGTTTGCTGGTACTATCAAACGGCACGGTTTTCACCGCGGACCTATGGCTCACGGTTCTAAATCTCATCGTGAACCTGGTTCCCTCGGCGCTATGTCTAGTGGCGGTTGCGGTAGAGTCCTTAAAGGTAAGAAACTTCCTGGACAAATGGGTGGAAATCAAGCAACTGTTCTTCATCTCTCTGTCGTAAAGGTCGATATGGATAAGAACCTGCTATTGATCAAAGGCGGTATTCCTGGTGCAAAGGGTAGCCTGATCATGATTCGTGAAACGGTAAAACCGCTCTAATATTTGTCTAACAGGAAGGAGGATAATTAATAATGCCAAAAGTAAGCACATATGATATAACCGGTGCACAAATCGGTGAAATGGAATTAAACGATAGCGTTTTTGGCGTTGACGTAAATGAAGCTGTTATGCGACAAGCTGTTTTGCGTCAGCTGGCTAATGAACGCTTAGGTACGCATTCTACAAAGACCAGAGGTCTGGTCCGTGGCGGCGGCAAGAAACCTTGGAAACAAAAAGGAACCGGCCGGGCCCGTTGTGGTAGTATTCGCAGCCCATTGTGGGTTGGCGGCGGTACGGTTTTCGGTCCCCATCCTCGTGACTATGCACAGAAGATGCCCCGCAAAGCTAGACGCCTTGCAGTAAAATCTGCGTTGAGTGATAAAGTTAATACGGGTGAATTATTCATCCTTAATGAATTGAAACTTGAAGCAGCAAAAACTAAAGAAGTTGTTAACATTGTAAATAACTTCAAATTTGCTGATGAAAAAGTATTGTTCATTACTGATGGTGATGATGTTATGACACGTTGCACGCGCAACATTAAAGGAGTGAAATCTGTTTCTGCAGAAGGCATGAACATTTTTGATTTGCTCCACTACACCAAGCTGTTTGTAACAAAGAGCGCTGTAGCTAAGATTGAGGAGGTGCTCGCATAATGGATATGCATGATATTTTGTTAAAACCGGTCATCACTGAAAAAACGACAATGATGATGTCTGATGGCAAATATACATTTAAGGTACCGCTCCATGCCAATAAGATTGAAATTCGCAAGGCTGTTGAAAAGGTTTTTGGCGTTAAAGTCAAAAGCGTTTCTACACTGCGTACGATGGGAAAAATGAAACGCATGGGTAAGTATGAAGGCAAACGCCCGGATTATAAAAAAGCCATCGTAACTCTCAAGGAAGGCGAATCCATCGAATTCTTTGAAGGCGCTTAAGGTATAGAGAATTAAAGGAGGAGGCACCAAAATGGCCATTAAATCATTTAAACCGTATTCCGCTAGTCGTCGTTTTATGACTGTTTCGACTTTCGAAGAAGTTACGACGAACAAGCCGGAAAAATCTTTGCTGGCTCCGTTGACCAACAAAGGCGGTCGTAATAACACCGGCAAGATGACAGTACGTCATCAAGGCGGTGGACATAAACGCCGGTATCGTTTGATTGATTTCAAACGTATTAAAGACAATATTCCGGCAAAAGTAGCTACGATTGAATATGATCCGAATCGTTCAGCGAATATTGCACTTCTGTTTTATGCAGATGGAGAAAAGAAATATATTCTTGCTCCGAACGGACTGAAAGTTGGCGATGTTGTTGTCAGCGGCCCTGATTCGGATATTAAAATCGGCAATGCATTGCCGATGAGCAAAATTCCGCTTGGTACTCAGGTACACAATGTGGAACTGAAAATTGGTAAAGGTGCTCAATTTGTGCGCTCTGCAGGGACTTCTGCACAGCTTATCGCCAAAGAAGGAAATTATGCTCTTTTGCGTATGCCTTCGGGTGAATTGCGCCAAGTTCATATTAATTGCCGGGCAACTATTGGTATTGTCAGCAATACTGATTATGAAAATCAAACAATCGGCAAAGCTGGTCGTTCCCGCTGGAAGGGTATTCGCCCTGGCAACCGCGGTGTTGTTATGAATCCGTGTGACCATCCGCATGGCGGTGGTGAAGGTAAGTCTCCTGTCGGCCGTAAACGCCCGGTTACTCCTTGGGGTAAACCTGCATATGGTGTTAAAACACGTGATTCTAAGAAAGCTTCCAGTAAATTTATCGTGAAGAGACGTAAATAATAGGTCCGGAAAGGAGATAAATAAGTGTCCAGATCCATAAAAAAAGGCCCATATGTAGCAGATCATCTTCTTAAGAAGATCGATGCTATGAATGAAGCCAATGAAAAAAAAGTTGTTAAAACCTGGTCTCGTGCATCTACTATTCTGCCTAGCTTTGTAGGTCATACCATTGCTGTTCACGACGGCCGGAAACATGTCCCTGTATATATTACAGAAGACATGGTTGGTCATAAATTAGGCGAATTTGCTCCTACACGTACTTTTAAAGGCCATTCTAAAGCCGAAAAAGTTACGGGTGCGCAATAATAAGGGAGGTAACGAACGATGGAAGCAAAAGCAATTGCTAAACACATCCGCATAGCTCCCCGTAAGATCCGGATTGTTGTTGACTTAATTCGGGGCAAAAACGTCGGTGAAGCTTTCAATATTTTAAAATTCACACCGAAAGTTGGTTCCCGCGTAGTAGAAAAAGTATTACGCTCTGCTGTGGCGAATGCGGAACACAATTATGATATGAATGTTGATAATTTATATGTTTCTGAAATCTTTGTTGATCAGGATTCCACGATGAAACGAGTTCATCCTCGCAGCCGTGGACAGGCCTTTAAGATTTTGAAGCATGCCAGTCATGTGACTGTTGTAGTAAAAGAAAGAGCATAAGGAGGGAAACGTAGTGGGTCAAAAAGTTAATCCCCATGGATTACGTGTTGGTGTTGTAAAACCCTGGGATGCCAAATGGTATGCTGAAAAAGATTATGCAACACTTTTGAACGAAGACGTTAAAATCCGTGAATTCTTAAAGAAACAGCTATACATTGCAGGCATTTCTCGTATAGAAATTGAACGTTCTGCAAAAAGAATAAAATTGATTATCCACACTGCAAAACCAGGTATGGTCATTGGTCGCGGCGGTGCTGGCATCGAAGATATCAAAAAGGCATTAAAGGCTTTTACGGATAAAACAGTCGATGTAAATATTGCTGAAATTAAGCAGGCGGAATTGGACGCTACTCTTGTGGCTGAAAATGTTGCCAGCCAGTTGGAACGGCGTATTGGTTTCCGACGTGCTATGAAGCAGTCTGTTACTCGCAGTATGCGTATGGGTGCTAAGGGTGTTAAGATTATGTGTTCCGGTCGTTTAGGCGGGGCTGAAATTGCTCGCCGTGAAAGCGTACGTGATGGATCTATCCCTCTGCATACGATTCGTGCCGATATTGATTACGGTTTGGCCGAAGCTCATACAACTTATGGCTGTATTGGTGTCAAATGCTGGATCTACAAAGGTGAAATCTTGCCGGAAGCTAAAAAAGCTCCGCAGAAAAAGCATGAAGGGAGTGAAGCCTGATGTTGATTCCAAAACGTGTTAAACATCGGAAGCAGTTCCGTGGACGTATGAAAGGCAAGGCTATGCGCGGTAATACCGTTGCACATGGCGAATACGGTCTGATTGCTTTGGAACCGTCCTGGATTACTAACCGTCAGATTGAAGCTTCCCGTATTGCAATGACTCGTTATATCAAACGTGGTGGTAAAGTTTGGATCAAGATTTTCCCGGATAAGCCAATCACCAAAAAACCGGCTGAAACTCGTATGGGTAAAGGTAAAGGCGCACCAGAATACTGGGTAGCTGTAGTTAAACCGGGTCGTGTTTTGTTCGAAATGAACGGTGTAACGGAAGAAGTTGCTCGTGAAGCTATGCGTCTTGCCGGTCATAAATTACCGATTAGAACTAAATTTGTTAAAAAAGGTCAGGAATTAGGTGGTGACACAAATGAAGGTTAAAGAAATCCGTGCTCTGAGTGCTGCCGAAATGGACGAAAAGGTGGTTAGCCTTAAAGAAGAATTGTTTAACCTCCGTTTTCAACATGCGACCGGCCAATTAGAAAATCCAATGCGCATCCGCGAAGTTAAGACAACTATTGCCCGCATCAAAACGGTACAGCGTGAAGCAGAACTGAAAGCGCAAGCGTAGTATTTTATATAATTGGAAATCTAAAAGGAGGTCACAGGCACATATGGAAAGAAATGAACGGAAAATCCGCATAGGTAAAGTTGTCAGCGATAAGATGGATAAGACTGTCGTTGTAGCTGTGGAATATAAAGAACAGCACAAATTATACAAAAAGCCGATGATTACGACTGTAAAGTTTAAGGCTCATGATGAAAACAACGAATGCCATATGGGAGATATCGTACGCATTGAAGAAACTCGTCCTTTGTCTAAACAAAAACATTGGAGAGTTGTAAATATTGTAGAAAAAGCTCAATAAGCTTGAGAAATTAGGAGGTAAAGCCATGATTCAGCAAGAAACTATGTTGAATGTTGCCGATAACACCGGTGCCAAGAAAATCTTGTGCATCCAGGTCATGGGTGGTTCATATCGCAAGTTTGGTAACATTGGCGATATCATTACTGCTTCTGTTAAAGACGCAGCACCCGGTGGCGTTGTTAAGAAAGGTGACGTAGTGAAGGCTGTTATCGTTCGTTCGAAAAAGGGATTGCGTCGTGCCGACGGTTCTTACATCCGTTTCGATGAAAACGCAGCTGTTGTGATAAATACAGATAAGAGCCCTAAAGGGACTCGTATTTTTGGGCCCGTTGCCAGAGAATTACGTGATAAAGATTTCATGAAAATTATCTCCCTGGCTCCGGAAGTATTATAAGCGGGGAGGTGTTGTCAATGGCAAAATTGCGTGTTAAAACAGGTGATACGGTAATCGTTATCGCTGGTAAAGAAAAAGGCAAAAAAGGTAAAATCATTGCGGCATATCCGAAGAAAAACCGCGTTGTAATAGAAGGCATTAATCAAGTTAAGCGCCATACTAAACCGACTCAGAACAATCCTCAAGGTGGCATTGTTACAAAGGAAGCAGCTATTCATGTCTCCAATGTCATGCTCGTAGATCCTGAAAGCGGCAAACCGACTCGTGTTAAAATGGTACAACAGGCCGATGGAACGAAAGTTCGCACTGCTGTTAAGAGCGGTAAAGCTATTTAATACATAAGAAGAAGGGAGGGCCTTGAGAGTGTCCAGATTAAAAGACAAATACCTTTCCGAGGTTGTGAAAGGATTACAGGAAAAATACAGTTATAAAAATGTTATGCAGATTCCTAAAGTTACGAAGGTCGTTATCAATATGGCTATTGGTGAAGCTGTTACTAATTCCAAAGCTTTAGATGCTGCTGCAAGTGATATGACTATCATTTCCGGTCAGAAACCGATTATTACGAAAGCAAAAAAATCTATTGCGGCATTTAAAATCCGTGAAGGAATGCCCCTTGGGTGCAAAGTTACATTGCGTGGACAACGTATGTATGAATTCCTTGATAAATTGATGAACTTGTCTTTGCCTCGCGTTCGTGATTTTCACGGCGTAAGCGCTACCGGGTTCGATGGTCGTGGTAATTATACACTCGGCCTGAAAGAGCAATTGATTTTCCCGGAAATTGAATATGATAAAATTGATAAAGCCCGTGGCATGGATATTACCATCGTTACAACAGCTGAAACGGATGAAGAAAGCCGCTATATGCTGACGTTGATGGGCATGCCTTTCGAAAAGCAATAAGGAGGAAATACATACATGGCAAAGAAGTCTATGCTTGAACGTGAAAAAAAACGTGAAAAAATGGTTGCCCGCTATGCGAAGCTCCGTGCTGAACTGAAGGCAAAGGGTGATTATGAAGCACTTTCTAAGCTGCCTGCCAATGCTTCTCCGGTACGCCTGCACAATCGTTGTCAGGTGACTGGTCGTCCTCACGGTTATATGCGTAAATTTGGTATCTGCCGCATTACGTTCCGTGAATTGGCTTATAAAGGGCAGATTCCTGGCGTTAAGAAGGCCAGTTGGTAACTCGATTAATGGAGGGAGGTTTTTAGATTATGGTAATGTCCGATCCGATTGCGGATATGCTCACCAGAATCCGTAACGCTAACTCGGCATATCACGAAAAAGTAGAAATGCCTGCTTCGACGATGAAAGCTGCCGTGCTTGATATTTTGAAAGAAGAAGGTTTCGTGAAAAATTACGAGTCNGTAAATGAAGGCAAAACGTTAAAAGTTACGTTGAAATATGGTTCAAATAAAGAAAAAGTTATTACCGGCATCAAGAGAATTTCCAAACCGGGCCTGCGCGTATATGCAAAACAGGAAGAACTTCCACGCGTTCTCGGTGGTTTGGGAATCGCGGTTATTTCCACGTCCCAGGGCGTTATGAGCGATAAGAAAGCTCGTAAACTAGGTTTGGGCGGTGAAGTTATCGCTTACGTCTGGTAAATTATTTGGAGGTGTCAATATGTCACGAATTGGTAGAATGCCTATTGATATCCCGGCAGGCGTAAAGGTAACCTTAGATGGCCAGTTTATTGCAGTAAAAGGCCCGAAAGGCGAATTAACCCGTACACTCCACCAGGATATGAAGGTTAATATACAAGACAATGTTATTACCGTTGAACGTCCTTCTGAAGAAAAACAACACCGTGCACTCCACGGTTTGACTCGTGCACTGATCCATAATATGGTTGTCGGTGTTACCGATGGTTTTAAGAAGGAATTGGAAATTCAAGGGGTAGGTTACAGAGCGCAGATGAAAGGTCAAAAATTGGCTTTGACGCTTGGTTTTTCTCATCCACTTGAATTAGATGCTCCAGAAGGCATTAGCGTTGAATGCCCATCAGCAACATTAATTGTTGTTTCCGGTGCAAATAAAGAACATGTTGGTGAATTTGCTGCCAAAATCCGCGGATATCGCTTGCCTGAACCATATAAGGGAAAAGGTATCAGATATGTGGGTGAACATGTTCGTCGTAAGGCTGGTAAAGCCGGTTTGAAAAAATAATTAACATTTTAAGTTTTAGATAGAAGAAAGGAGTGAATTCCTTGAAGGCTAGTAAGAATGTAATTCGCGTAAAGCGTCATTGGCGTATACGTAAAAACATAGTTGGCACGGCAGAACGTCCGCGTTTGAACGTTTTCCGCAGCCTTTCCAATATTTATGCACAGATTATTGATGATAAAAAGGGTGTTACACTCGTATCTGCCAGTTCTTTGGATAAGGCGATCAAAGAACAGGCTGCTTACGGTGGCAACGCTGAAGTAGCTAAATTAGTCGGTAAACTTGTTGGCGAACGTGCATTGGAAAAAGGTATCACTACGGTCATTTTCGACCGCAGCGGGTATGTATATCACGGCCGGGTAGCTTCTTTGGCTGACGGTGCTCGTGAAGCAGGCTTAAAATTCTAATAAGGAGGAAATAACACATGGCTAGAAATGACCGTGAAGCAAGTGATTTGCAAGAAAATGTAGTATTTATCAACCGTGTAGCTAAAGTAGTAAAAGGCGGCCGCCGTTTTTCCTTCAGTGCTCTTGTAGTTGTCGGTGACGGCAATGGTAAAGTAGGCGCAGGATTAGGTAAAGCCGGCGAAGTTCCCGAAGCTATCCGTAAAGGTGTCGAAGATGCTAAGAAGAATATGATTTTTGTTCCTCTTAAAAACGGCACTATTCCTCACGAAATAACAGGCGTATTTGGTGCCGGTAAAGTTCTCTTGAAACCGGCTTCTGAAGGTACTGGCGTTATTGCCGGCGGCCCTGTTCGTGCTGTATTGGAATTAGTAGGTGTTCGTAATATTCTTACAAGATCTCTCGGTTCCTCGAACCCGAACAATATGGTACAGGCAACCTTGACTGGTTTAAGCGAACTTAAAGATGTTAATAAGGTAGCTGAACTCCGTGGTAAGACTGTAGAAGAAATTTACGGTTGTTAAGAGGAGGATTATANGTAATGGCTCAGGTAAAAATTACTCTTACCAAGAGTGTTGCCGGGCGTCCTCAGGACCAGCGTGCAACAGTNATAGCTCTTGGGCTTCATAAGACAAATTCGCAAGTAATTAAGGAAGCTACCCCACAGATTAATGGGATGCTTCATAAAGTAAGACATTTAGTAACTGTAGAAGAAATTTAATATAGAAGGAGGTGCGCTGAATGAAACTTCATGAAATGAGTGTTGTTCCGGGTTCGACAAAAAAACGGACTCGCATTGGCCGTGGTTTGGGTTCCGGTAACGGTAAAACTGCCGGCAAAGGCATGAAAGGGCAAAACTCCCGTAGTGGCGGTGGTACACGTCCGGGCTTCGAAGGTGGCCAGATGCCGTTGTATCGGTTGCTCCCAAAACGTGGTTTCAAAAATGTTTTTGCCAAACAGTATGCCGAAATTAACGTTTCTGTTTTGAATCGTTTTGAAAGCGGTGTTACGGTTGATCCCGTTGCTTTGGTTGAAGCAGGTATTCTAAAAAATGTTCGCGACGGTATCCGTATCTTGGGTAACGGAGATTTAGAAAAATCTCTGACTGTTCAAGCTCAAGGTTTTACTAAGTCGGCGCAACAGAAAATTGAAGCAGCTGGTGGTAAGGTAGAGGTGATCTAATTGTTAGAAGGCCTCTCGAACATCATACATGTTGCGGAACTCCGTAAGCGTGCGGTGTTTACGCTGATTATGTTTGTAATCTTTCGACTTGGTGTCCATATTCCGGTCCCCGGAGTGGACGCCTCTGTAATCGAAAACTTATTCAGCAGTGGTAACTTGTTCGGATTGTTGGACTTGTTTTCAGGCGGGGCCCTCAGTAAATTCTCTGTATTGGCCATGAGCATTACGCCATATATCAACGCGTCCATTATCATGCAGCTGTTGACATCTGTAGTGCCTACGTTTGAACAGTGGGCAAAGGATAACCAAGACGGCCGCGAAAAGATTCAAAAGGTTACGCGTTACGGTACGGTTTTTCTTGGTTTTATACAGGCATTTGCCATGAGTTATGCGCTTAAGGTTAACAATGCTCTTGTTGATAACAGTTGGGCTATGGTATTGATGATTTCCATCATATTGACAGCCGGGACTTGTTTTCTCATGTGGCTGGGTGACCAGATTACAGCCGGTGGTATTGGTAATGGGATTTCTCTCATTATCTTTGCCGGTATCGTAGCACGCTTTCCTGATGGAGCGGTAACAGTTTATAAGTATATTCAGGCAGGAACAATCAATATATTCCAAGCCTTGTTGTTTGCGGTCATTGCTATTTTGATGATTGTCGTTGTTGTAGAAGTGACGCAAGGTACGCGTCGTGTTTCCGTTCAATACGCGAAACGAATTGTTGGACGAAAAATGTATGGCGGTCATACGACACATATTCCGTTGAAAGTAAATCAGGCGGGCGTTATTCCCATCATTTTTGCTTCTTCTGTACTTATGTTTCCGATTACCATCGGTCAATTTGTTCAAATTGGCTGGGTACAGACGTTGGCAAGTTTCTTTGCTTGGGGTACAATTAGCAACACGATTATTTACGCTTTTCTGATCATTTTCTTTACTTATTTCTATACGGCTATTACGCTGAACATACCGCAAATGACTGAAAACATGCAGAAATACGGTGGATTTATTCCTGGGATACGGCCAGGTAAACCGACGGCAACGTACATTGATAGAATTATGACGAGAATTACTCTTGCCGGTGCATTTTTCTTGGCGTTTATCGCGATCCTTCCGAACTTTATCGGTTGGCTTACGGGAATCCAAGGTGTTTATTTTGGTGGTACAGCGCTGCTGATTGTTGTTGGTGTTGCTATTGACACAATGAAGCAGGCGGAATCTTTGGTTCTGACAAAACAGTATCAAGGGTTTATGAAATAAGGAGGAATTTGGATGTACATTCTTTTAATGGGGCCTCCGGGTGCTGGTAAAGGTACGCAGGCTGAACAATTGATTGAAAAATATGGTATTCCCCAGATTGCAACGGGTGACATGTTCCGGGCGGCAGTTAAAGAACAAACGCCGCTTGGACTCGAAGCCAAGAAGTATATGGATAATGGTCAATTAGTACCAGATGCTGTTACAATAGGTATTGTAAAAGAACGGCTGGCTAAAGAAGACTGCAAAAAGGGATTTATCCTCGATGGGTTTCCACGTACGACGGCACAGGCAGTGTCACTGGATGCTATCCTTAGTGATTTAGGGATTAAACTTGACGGAGTTGTGAACATTAGTGTTCCTGATGAAGAACTGATTCAGCGGACAGCAGGACGCCAGATTTGTCGTTCCTGCGGGGCAACGTACCATATAACATTCAAACCTGCAAAAGTACACGGTGTTTGCGATAAGTGCGGCGGTGAATTATATCAGCGTGATGACGATAAAGCCGACACGGTGAAAAAACGCTTAACTGTATATGCAGCACAAACGAAGCCTCTCATTGATTATTATAAAAATTCTAACCTGTATATCGAAATTGATGGAACGCAGGGAATGAAAGCAGTCTTTAAGGCTATCGTAGAAAGCCTTGAAAAGAGTAAAAAATGATTATTTTGAAATCTAAGCATGAAATTGAGTGTATTCGCGAAGCCGGACGTATTACAGCGGATGCACTGGAACTTATGCGTAAGCTGGCACAACCCGGTGTTACAACAGGAGAACTTGACCGTCGCTGTGAAGAATATATCCGCAGTCGAGGCGCATTCCCAAGTTGTAAAGGCTATTATGGGTATCCGGCTACAATTTGTGCCAGTGTAAACGAAGAAGTTGTACATGGTATCCCCGGACATCGAAAACTCAAAGATGGCGATATAATCAGTATTGATTTGGTAGTTAATAAAAATGGTTATCATGGTGATTCGACAGTAACACTTCCTATCGGACATGTCGATGATGCTAAGCTTCAGCTTTTAAAGGTAACTGAAGAATGCCTTTATAAGGGTATTGAACAGGCTGTAGCAGGGAATCATATGGGAGATATCGGGCATGCTGTACAGCAATATGCCGAATCGTTTGGATATGGTGTAGTGCGCGATTACGTTGGGCATGGCATTGGAACAGACATGCACGAAGATCCGGAAGTACCAAATTATGGTTTGGCCGGTCATGGTGAATTGTTGGAATCGGGATTGGTTCTGGCAATTGAACCGATGATTAATATGGGGACTGAGAAAGTTCATTCATTAAAAAATGGCTGGACAGTAGTAACGCGTGATAATAAACCGGCAGCCCATTTTGAACATACAGTAGCCATTACTGAAAATGGTCCGGAAATCCTGACCTTGAGGTCTTAATGGAAAAAGTTACGATTCCAGTCGGTACAGCAGTAGAAAGCTGTGCAGGAAAAGATAAAAAAGGTTTATATGTAGTTGTTGGTAAATTGGATTATCCGTATGTATGGATTGCTGACGGTAGAAAGTACAATCTGGATAAGCCGAAGAAAAAAAATTGCCGGCATCTCCGTGTAGTAGGGACAAGCGCAGCCATATCGGACGTTGGTTCCTGCAGAATCAGCAATGAATGGGTGCGGTCAGTCTTAAATCGGGCCAAGGATGAAATGACTAGGGAGGTATTACATGTCTAAGGAAGATGTCATTGAAGTAGAAGGCATCGTCGTTGAAGCGTTGCCTAACGCCATGTTTAAAGTAAAGTTGGAAAACGGGCATATTGTTCTCGCTCATGTTTCCGGCAAAATGCGGATGAATTTTATACGTATCCTGCCAGGTGACAGAGTTACGATGGAATTGACGCCGTACGATCTGAATCGCGGTCGTATTACGTATCGCTTTAAGTAAGATTGATTACGCAGGAGGTTAATTATGAAGGTTAAACCGTCAGTAAAGAAGATTTGCGAAAAATGCAAAATCATTAAGCGCAAGGGCCGTGTTATGGTTATTTGCGAAAATCCAAAACATAAACAAAAACAAGGTTAATAGACAGGAGGTGGATGAATAGATGGCACGTATAGCCGGTGTGGATTTACCACGTGACAAACGAGTTGAAGTTGGCTTGACTTACATTTTTGGTATTGGCCTTTCTTCTTCCCAGGAAATTTTGAAGAAAACAGGGGTTAACCCTGATACGCGCATACGCGACTTGACGGAAGATGAAGTATCTAAAATCCGTGAAGTTATCGGTGCTGATTACAAAGTAGAAGGTGATCTTCGTCGTGAAGATGCTTTAAATATTAAAAGACTTATTGAAGTCAATTCATATCGTGGCAAGCGTCATCGTGCAGGACTCCCTGTTCGTGGACAGCGCACAAAGACAAATGCCCGGACTCGCAAGGGTCCGAGAAAAGCAATAGCAGGTCATAAAAAATAATTCTAAGTAAGGAGGGAAACAGTCTTGGCTAAAAACGTAAGAAGCAATAAAAAGAAAGAAAAGAAACATGTAGAATCCGGCGCAGCACATATCCGTTCTACTTTTAATAATACGATTATTACCATCAGTGATACGAAGGGCAATGCACTTTCGTGGGCTAGCGCAGGCGGTCTTGGTTTCCGTGGGTCTCGTAAAAGTACGCCGTTTGCTGCTCAGATGGCTGCTGAACAGGCTGCAAAAGCAGCAATGGAACATGGCCTCCATCAAGTAGAAGTATTTGTAAAGGGTCCTGGATCTGGTCGTGAAGCCGCTATCCGTGCTTTACAGGCAGCAGGATTGGAAGTCAATAGCATTAAAGATGTTACTCCGATTCCGCATAATGGCTGCCGTCCGCCAAAACGCAGACGTGTCTAATCGTTGCTAATTGACCGATTTGATTTGATTCTGAAATGGGAGGATTTTCCTAATGATAGATGATAATAAATTTAAGATTGAAGTTGTCGAACGAAGCGAAGACAACACCTATGGAAAATTCGTATGTGAACCTCTTGATCGGGGTTATGGAATCACGTTGGGTAACAGTTTGCGGCGTATCCTTTTATCGTCTTTAGATGGCGTAGCGATCACTTCCATTAAAATTGATGGAGTATTGCATGAATTTTCAACGATTCCTGGTGTGCGTGAAGATGTAACAGATATTATCTTGAATTTGAAGCAAATGTGCTTAAAATTCAACTATGATGGAATTGATGAAACTGATATCATTGTAGACGTAACCGGTGAATGTGAATTAACCGCAAATGATTTCGCAGTAAGCTCAGACATTGAAATTTTAAACCCGGAACTTCATATTGCTACTCTTGATAAGGACGCTCATATTCGCTTGACTGCCCATATTGAACGAGGTAAAGGCTATGTTCCTTCTACGAAGAATAAGAAGGATACTGATATGATTGGCGTTATTCCTATCGATTCGATTTTCTCGCCCATTACGCGGGTAAATTATGAAATTGGTGATATCCGGGTAGGCAACGAAATGGACTATGATTCGTTGTCATTGGAAGTTTGGACAGATGGAAGTATTACTGCTGAAAATGCAGTAGCAAAAGCCTCTTCCATTATGGTCAGCTATTTGGAATACTTTAAGGAATTGGCTTCTGATCCAGCTGCTAATGAAGCTGCCGGTGAATTTACCAGTAAAGATCCTGATAAGGAACCGGAAGAACCTGAAGTTGATCTTACAAAGATTAAAATCGACGTATTGGATTTATCCGTTCGGGCATCCAATTGTCTTAAACGTGCCAATGTGTACACATTAGCAGATTTGGTGGAACGGACGAAGGATGATTTGTCGAAGATTCGTAATCTTGGCAAAAAATCCGTTGATGAAATTATTGCAAAATTAGAGGATTACGGATATGATCTGAAATCCCATGAAGAATAGTTTGAGGAGGATGAACGATGGCTTATAGAAAGTTGGGACGCGACAGCTCCGCACGTAAAGCATTATTGCGCAGCATTGTTACCTCTTTATTCCAACATGAACGCATTGAAACTACGGAAGCAAAAGCAAAAGAACTTCGCAAAATTGCGGATAAGATGCTGACTCTGGCTAAACGTGGCGACCTTCATGCGCGCCGTCAGGTATTGGCGTATATGATGGATGAAGATGTAGTAAAAAAGCTGTTTGACGAAGTTGCACCTAAGTACAAAGATCGTCAAGGTGGTTATACACGCATCATCAAAACTGGCGTTCGCCAGGGCGATGCAGCTCCGATGGTTATCATCGAATTAGTATAAACTGAATAAAAAATCCCGATGCAGTAAGTAGCTGCATCGGGATTTTTGTTATGTTATTTTACGGCGTGGAATCTTTCGTAAGGACCTCGAAAAATTTATGGGCAGCTAAACTTAAAGGTCGTTGTTTGTCCCAAAGAATGCATACGGAACGAGTGGGCATTTTTTCGGACAGAGGAATTACAGATATTTCACCTGAATGAAGATATGGTTCTGCAATTTTTTGCGGGATAAAGCCCACCGCTAAACCCCGTCGAATGACGGGAAGGATAAGATCAATAGAACTTACCTCAATGTCTACTTTAAATTGTAGACCGGCTTTATAATAGAAACTTTCATAAAACCTCCGTGTGCTTGTCGAATCAGGAAGTGTGACCATGGGATAGGAGCATACGTTTTTCAGTGTGTACGGTATGTTTTTCGTAAGTTTTATATATCCTGTTTTGCAAATCAGGACGTCTTGCAGTGACATGACTTTGCGTATAGCAATTGTATCTTTTATATCAATGGGAGTAGTTACTAGATTGAGTTCATATTTTCCTGCTAGTAAGTTGGAAACAGAGTGAGGGGCTGTATCACAAGAGATTTTTACTTTAATATCAGGATAACGTTGTCTAAAAATATGAAGTTTGTCAAGTAAAACAGTACGGAAGGCAATTTCTGTTGTTCCAATTAACAAAGTTCCTTCTTTTAAATCTTTCACGGCATGTAATTTTTCTTCACCTGAAAATAATGATTCGCAGGCAGGTGCCACATGTTCATATAATAAATTTCCCTCTGGTGTTAGTTTTACACCCTGTTTGGAACGTATGAACAGCCGGCAGCCTAACTCTTCTTCTAATAAGTGAATATAACGTGTAACGGATGGCTGATTTATGTATAGGACCTGTGCCGCATGTGTGAAATTTTTATATTTTGCTACATAATAAAAAATCTTATAATATTCAAAATTAGTTGACATAAGGCCACCATCCTGTATAGTTAGAGCAGAGATATTTAATGTATTCTTAATAAAGAATAGGAGTGATTATTATGGCTTTAAAAATGATATTAGCAATAAATTTTATACCCGAACGCATAAAACAATTGAAACTTTTGGCATTATTGACCAAGTCTCAGATTCGCATCGTTACGGAAAATGATATGGATAAAACGGTAGGAGAACTTTTAGGATTTACAGAAGAAGAAATTGAAAATATATCTGCTTTAAAAAAACAAGAAGAAAAAAAAGATATTCCAGAAAATCAGGAATTAATGGCAGCTATGGAAGTTACTAAGGAAGCTATTATTTTGTGTGGTTTCGATTCTTCCGCATTAAATGTACTGCTCAATGGGATTCGTCGCGGACCGCTTAAAAATATCCCGCTAAAAGCAGGAGTAACGCCTAATAATATTTCCTGGAATATATATACGATACTCCAGGAAATATCTAAAGAACATGATTATTTTGAAGCGCAGAAAAAGAGATAAAACATTATGGCTTATACAAGAATGTGACGGCAGAAAGCATAGGCGTATCGGGTGCTTTTCCTGATTTGTACGTTGGGGCTGCCGTTATGGCAGCAGATTGGCCGCCAACGTTTATATTACCTTGGAATAACAGCTGGTCCGTTTCACTTTGCGTTCCTTCTAGGTAAAGATGATATATTCCGGGTTTGACGGGTGTATTGTTTTTATCCGTTAAATCCCAATAATAGTGTATCGTTCCGGTTTTGGGAGTAGCGCCGGCGGCGGTGTCTATTTCTTGGGAGTTAGCACGGGCACCGGAGCGTTCACTCCAAGTAGGAAGACAGAAAGTATATTTAGCAGCCCCTTTTCTGGCAGCATATTGTGTGACAACCAATGTGCGTACAAATTTACCATTAGAATCTTCTATCCAAGCTGCAAATTGATCACTCCCCTTTTTATTGGAAGAGCGATTGAAGTTAAAGGTAATTTCCACATAAGATCCTTGAGGAATAGAAACAGCAGATGTTGCTTGTGGGGACGATTCAGAGGAACTTTTTTTTGAAGCCTGTGTAATAATATTCGGGGTAGCCGGACGCTGCATTCTAAAAATGGTAAGAATGAAGGATAGGGCTAGTATCACCATTAATATAAGACAGATATATTGTTTTATAGAATGTTTTTTCATCATATGTACTCCTTTTTATAAAAAATAATAAATACTTTATTTGTGAACATATTATATCATATATAGTAGGATATATCGAGTTTGAATGAGGAAGTGTAATGGTAAATTAAAAGAAAATCCTTGACAATTTTACATAATATATAGTACTATATTATAGTCAGCCGACATTATGGAGTGGTACTCAAGTGGCTGAAGAGGACGGTTTGCTAAATCGTTAGGGGTCGTAAGGCCCGCCAGGGTTCAAATCCCTGCCACTCCGCCATTTTACTATATGGAGCAGTTCTAAGCTTTTGCTTAGAACTGCTTATTTTTTTATATTAAAAAGTAGGTATGGAGAGTATTTGGCAGCGAGAAAGTCGGAAAATTTATTTTACGGATACGCAAAATATGAAGATGGAAAATGGGTAATCCTAACTTGTCGAATAGGGAGATACTACAGAGAAAAGATATACTGCAAAGTTTCTTATTGCCAGAAAAAACATTGTTTCTGCAGATTTTGTACCGGAAATTTTCCATGTTCTTAAAGAAACGCGTGAGGGTTGATTCTGATAAATATCGGGAGTTGCTACAGTTGATAATTAGGAGATAAAGTAAGTTTTGTTTAATAGATAAGTAGCATACAGCTATAAAAGTATAGTTTTGATAAGACTGCGGGTCTTTAGTAGTTATTGCGTTATTCTTGTGTTTTTAGTAGTATATAATATATAAAAATAATTTATATAGAAAAGAAGAAGAATTATGAACTCTATTGTTTTTAAATTGACATAGCCGATTTTATTGTATATGAAGTGAGTAAAATTGCGAAAATATCGATTGCCAAAATTTATGAAACAATAACTACTTCAAAAAATAAGGACATTATTTCTTGGTTCATTAAATTATTTGTTTTAATCCAATGGACACGGGTATGTTTTCGATTGGCATTCAATTTCGGGATTTTGTCATTGCAGAAATAGTGGGTCCATATTACCCGAGATGTATGCATTGTGTACATTTAGAATCTTGTAGGCAAAACGTCTCAAAGACATATTTAACGGTGATTAAATATTGTAATTACTGATTTAAATATTATAACAATCAGTGAAACAGGTATGGAGACAGAGACGCTGGGATTTTGGACTGCGGCACCTTGTGTTGATTTGATAACTAAAGAGAATATATTAAAATGCTATTATGGGAGGAAGTACTTCTCGATGGACTGGGAATGCATCACTTAAATCCATTATATAAGACTAATGAAATAGTTTTATATTTGATACGCGAAACAAATGACAATAAAAACACATGGATAAGAGAAAAAACGTGTATTAGAAAGGGAGTGTTTTGTATGAACAATAAGAAGGTTATCGTTTCTCGATGGAAAGACCTTGATAAACAAAGTAATTCTTTTGGTAAGACATATGAGTATGATCGCTATAAATTTATAAAAGGGGAAGATGGATTTAAGTCTAATATTGCTTTTTTACGGCTCCCTCCTAAAAAGGCGGCATTTCCTTTGCATTATCATGAATACAGTGAAGAAACATTTTATATCATTTCGGGTGAGGGGATGTTAGAAACGAAGGAAGGGAAACAAGAAGTAAAGACGGGAGATATTATATTTTTTCCAACAGGTTCCGAAGGGATGCATAAATTAACAAATAATTCTGCGGTGGAAGATCTGCTGTATATTGATTTTGATACCTATGTACCTCTGGATATTACCTATTATCCAGGCAAAGATAAAATAGGAATTTTTGGTGAACACTATACGGGAGTGCTGCGAAAAACAAGTGCGGTAGATTTGTATGAGGGAGAAGAAGATAATTAAAAGTTAAAAGGGACATAGTAGATACTGCTGAATACAAAATGTATAGTATATTCCTTTTTGTAAAAAAGAGGTAAATCAGATGACACGGTCTGACTTACCTTTTTTTATTGTGGAATTCGTTCTCCTAATTTCTATGAGAAAGGTTGGTTGGTGTACCTGATTAAGAAAACTTTATTTTTCGATTTTATAATCATTGGTAGAATTTAAACTTTGTATCCAATCATTGCTTGTCAGGACTTCAGCTTGATTAGGAAAGATTTTTTCTGTAAGAATACGGTGAACTTCAGGATCACGGTCGAAACATGCGTCGGAGATAACTTTAAGAATGAAATCTTTATCCGCTGCTTCCCGCACAGTAGATAAAACGACGCCGCTTGTAGATATACCACTGAGAATCAGGGTATTGATTTGTTGTGAGCGAAGAATTAATTCAAGATTGCTGCCTGAAAAAGCGCTGAATCGATATTTTGTTATAATAGGTTCATTGGCTTTGGGAGAAATAGATTCATGAATTTGTGTTTCTTTATCTAAGATAGTCATTCTGTCAAGAGCAGGTATAGCAGAAAAAAATTTATTTTGCGGATTAATTTCAGGATACCCCTTGTCAAAACCAACTCTGACAAAAATAACAAAAATATGGTTTTGTCGGGCGGCATTAATTAGGTTGCTAATTTTGCTGAGTATAGTGGTGGTGTTATTAAATTGTGATACAATGCCGTTTTGTATATCTAATATTAATAAAGCAGTTTTTCCGGTTTGATTTTGCATAGTTGTCAACTCCTTTTTTATACAGTGATATTAAACGGAAATAGCGTTGCTTGTCAAGAAAAATTATAATTAAATTGCAGAAGTAAAACTAAGTGAAAAAAGCTATAAACTATAAAATCTATTTATAGTGAACATTGTGATATTGGTGAAACTTGTCAACAGACATTAAATGCAGGAATTAGGCTATTTGGACAAAATTATGTTGACATGGTCAGTATGAAGCAGGAAGGGGCCTATATATAGGCAGTTATTCATTACGGTATGTGCAGCGTTTGAATTATGTTTTAATAGAAATGGAAACATCGTGCTATGAGACAGAAACAGTATATGATGGAGCCGAAAATAGACATGTGGGGGTGGATATGACCATAAATAAATGAAATGAGAGAGTCAGCGAGATATATTTTTATGTATATGACGTATAAGGTGTCTATTTTAAATGAAAATGGGATAAGGCAGACAAAAAAGTCTGGTCTTACTCCCAATTTTTTTATGGGATACGTGTTTATGTCAGCAAAAGTCCTACAAAAAAATCGGATTTTTTCCGCTACAGCAATCAGACATAAATTATTATACTAATACTATTAGACGTGGACGGATACAATGAAATAACAAGACAGCCTTTTAGAATGCAGCGTAGCAGGCTGACAACCTATCCGTTAAAAAGAAAGGAGTTTTTTTATGCTTAATTTATTGTATCAATTTTTTAGAACGGGTCCTGATATCGAACAAATTAAAGATGCTGATGCGGTTAAGAAAAAATTCAACAGCATGCGTTGGCGGGTATTTGCATCCATCACAATTGGATATGCTTTTTACTACATTATCCGTCAGAGTTATTCGGTTATCAAGAAACCGCTGCTGGCTTCCGGAATTGTTACCCCTACGGAAGTAGGTATTATCGGATCTGTTTTTTTCATTACGTACGGGTTAGGTAAATTTACTAATAGTTTCCTTGCTGACCGCATGAACAATAAGCGCTTTTTCTCATTCGGACTTTTTATTTCTTCCTTAACAATGGTCGGCATGGGTCTTGTAAATTCGTTTGTTCCACTGGCTGTTCTATGGGGCTGGACCCTCTATTGTGGCTCTGAATCAGTGGTTTAGCAATGAACAGCGCGGTACTCTATATGGTGTATGGTTTACTAGTCATAACCTAGGATCTTCCTTTGCTTACTTTGCTATTGCAGCTATTGTATCTGCGTATAACTGGTCTATGGGCTTTGTCGCGGCTGGTATTATTTCCTTAATTGGGACAGCCTTTATTTATTTCGGCATGAGTGATCGTCCGGAAACACAGGGACTTCCCAATGGTGCTGTTTATTATGGAGAAAAAACTCAGGAACAAATTGAGGCGGAAAAACAAAAATCCGTTAGTGCCATGCAGTGGAATGCTGTCGTTAAAAATCCGGCAGTCTGGATCCTTGGTTTTTCTTCCTTGTGTGTGTATATTGCCCGATATGCTGTTGAAAGCTGGGGAGTTGTATATCTAACTTCTCAGAAAGGGTACGACATCATGGGGGCTGCCGGAGTCATGGCATATATGCAGGTTGCAGGCATCTTCGGGGCACTGCTGTGCGGTGTTATTTCCGATAAATTCTTTAATCATAAACGAAATGCACCGGCTCTTATTTATGGTATATTGTATTCGATGTCAATTGCTGGTTTTGTATGGGCGCCCCAATCTTTTACCATGGATTTGCTTTGTATGACCTTTTATGGGTTTACCATGGGAGCCTTGGTTTGTTATATGGGTGGCTTGATGGCGGTTGATATTGTACCGAAACGCGTTACGGGTGCTGCGATGGGTATGATTGGACTGTTAAGTTATGCGGGGGCGGCTATTCAGGAATTTATCACTGGTAAATTAATGACGATTACTATCGTAAATGGTGTCAAGGTGTATGATTTTGGTATGGCGACAGAATTTTGGGTTGGTGCAGCTGTTGCTTCTACATTACTGGCTCTTTTGGTTTGGAATGCGAAACCGCAGGAAAACTAACTATACTATCTCACGTTAACTTTATATTTTCTTTTCTCTCAGACTTAGATTAAAGTATGAAAAAGCAGCTGTTTTATTTGACAGCTGCTTTTTCACATCATTTTATCTGCAGCGTATTCGATACATTAAAAGAAAGAACAATATTTAGTCTAAAAAGGCATACTAGTTCCTATCTTATTGTTTTTATGTTATGATAAAAAATAATAGCTGATATTACAAACAAGGAGATTAGAGTATGAGATGGGGCAAACGATGGATATATGTGATTGATTTGATAGTGGTTTGCTTGCTGATGCTTTGTGCAGGATGTGATACTTCGCAAGGAAAAATAGATTTTACGAAAACGCAGGAACATATAACTGCGGCAGAGGAATCACCAGAAAAACCACTTCGCATTGCTTTTGCATCAGTTATTTCACCAAAAGAAACTCGTCAAGCCTATCAGCACCTTGTTGACTATATTTCCCAAAATCAGCACTGTCCGGCAGTATTGCTTCAACGCCGGACGTATGAAGAGTTGAATACACTTATGTCCAATGGTGACGCCGATGTGGCTTTTTTTTCTACAGGTGCTTATTCGGCTTATCACGGGAAAACTCCCATTGAAATGTTGGCGATGGGGCAAACGAACGGTTCGATTTATTATCAGACGTATATTATTGCGGCTGCAGACAGCGGTATTACTAGTTTTGACCAACTTCGGGGGAAAATTTTTGCATTTACGGATCCTATGAGTTACTCGGGGCATTTAGCTATTGATTTTCTATTGTTAGATCAAGGTACGTCACCAGAAATTTATTTTAAACGGTTTTTTTATACATACAATCATGATAAATCAATATGGGCAGTTGCCAATCATTTGGCAGATGCTGCCAGCATCGATAGCCAGATTTATGATTTTGTCATGCAGACGAATCCGCAGCTTCTTGAAAAAATACGCATTGTTGATATCCTGCCGGAGGCACCGACAGGACCTATTGTCATGCGCAGTGACCTCCCAGGCCGGGAAAAGGATGCATTACGTCATCTTTTTTACAACATGGACCAAAATCCTGCATTGCGTGAAGTTCTGCGACATGTCATTATTGACAAATTTATAGCACCTGCCCCGGCATTATATGAAGAGCTGCGTCATAAATATAATTTACGCAGCCACAGTTTGGAAGCGTAATATGAAAAATCATTCCTTATATGTAAAATTTAATGTTCTTATTGTGGGAACGATATTTATCTGCGGTATCCTTATCGCCAGTTTGCTGTTATACACAACAAGTACGGAAATGGAACATGGTTTAGATAAATCAGGTGCTGAAATTGCCGAATCCATCAGTGCAATCATCAGCAACTATATTCTGGTAGATAATCGTTTTGCCATTACAGAACAACTTATGCATACGCAGAGCAGTAATCAGCAGATACGTTATATTATAGTATCTCACCCTAATGGGCAAATTCTAGCCAGTACTTTTACTAATGGCATTCCTGATGGATTGCCTGTTACTCGTATGCCCCAAGCGGGTATTCCCATAGATACTATGACCTTTGACAGTAACGAAGGATATATTCGAGAAGTTCTATGCCCGATTGAAGACGGCTTGGTTGGTTATTTTCGCATTGGACTAAGAGAAAAACCGATGATGCAGCTTATGCGAAGGAGATTTATGGAAATGATCATGTTTATTTCCCTCATTTGCATACTGGCGTCTTGGCTGGCAACGCGATACGCCCGGAACTTTCTTAAACCGATCCAAAATATATCAATCGCTGTGCGTCAACTGGGACATGGAAATTATCATGTTCGAGTTCCGGTGGAAACGACAGATGACGTAGGGCGCCTGGCACAAGCTTTTAACAGAATGACAGACAGATTGTATGCCAAAGATCGGGAAAATTTTCGTCTCGTCGCGGCTTTGAAGGAAAAGGAAAAAATGCGTATGTGGCTTATTAATCAATTGTTTTCCGCTCGGGAGGACGAGCGGCGCCGGATTTCCCGTGAACTTCATGATGAAACTAGTCAGTCTATGGTATCCATGCTAGCGTATTTACGTTTAATTTCGGACAGAAGTACTGATGACGAAAGTAAAGAGTTGGTGCATGGGGTGCAGAATCTGACTCGGGAGACGTTGGAAGGATTACGGCATTTAGCGGTAACATTACATCCTCCGTTGTTAGATGATTTGGGACTTATTGTGGCGATAGAAAAGTATTTGGATACTTATCGATGCACACAACTTCATATCCATACTTCTTTTACCGCCCAAGGTGATTTTTCTCAAGTGACTCATCCTATATCGCTTCTTTGCTACCGCATGCTGCAGGAATCCTTGACTAATATTGTAAGGCATTCCAGAGCAGACACTGTATCTATTTCTGTCACTGTTACGGATACTAAACTTACCATGTTCATTGAAGATAATGGGATTGGTTTTAGTGAGGATACAATGGAAAAAGCCCGGCTGGATAATCACCTGGGAATCGTCAGCATGAGAGAACGGACATCATTGCTGAATGGGACTTTTCATATTCATAGTATATCTGATGTTGGAACACGTATTACTATTATTTTACCTGTTGCTGTTAAAGGCGAGGAAGGAGGTCTTGCCGATGGTGAAACCAATTAAAATACTGTTAGCCGATGATCACCGTGTTTTACGTACGGGACTGAAATTATTACTGTCTTCCCAAACTGATTTTAAAGTCGTTGCTGAAGCTTCAGATGGATATGAAGTACTGCAAAAATTGGAAGATGTTCCTACGGATGTGGTTCTTCTCGATTTATCTATGCCTATTATGGGCGGACTGGAATGTTTGAAAAAAATAAAAAAACATAAATACCCTGTAAAAATTCTTGTTCTTACGATGTACAGTGAACAGCAATATGTTAAAGAAGTTATGCAGCAAGGAGCGGATGGCTATTTGTGTAAAGATACACTTGATGAGGAATTATTTCGTGCACTGCATACTGTATGGAATGGCCGGCGTTATTTAGGGGAAAGAGAAGCTCGTGCTCTTTTGAACGGGCTTATTGATGGCCCTCAGGAAAATGCGGCACTTTCTGTACGGGAGCGAGAAGTACTCCAATATATTGTGCATGGGTATTCTTTAGCTGATATAGCCGAAAAACTCTATATTTCAATTAAAACGGTGTCTACTTATAAAGCGCGTCTTATGCAGAAACTAAATTGCACAACAAAATCTGAGTTGGTAGATTATGCACTTCAGCAGCACCTTTTGGAATAAAATAAGTTTACTTGAATAAAAGAGAGGAAGTACAACCAGAAAAAGTGTTCCGGGTATTATTTATTTGCTGTTTTTTTTTCTTAATGTGAACCTTTTTTGCAATATAAAATCCTGTTAGAAACATATTTGTTTCTAACAGGATTTTTTGAGAAATTACTACCGGATTTACCTACTACTCTTTCAGCAGTTTTACAGCGGTGAATTGGTCTGTAATTAAGACGTTGGCATATCGACCAGTGAGGGCAGCCCGGATACTATCTATTTTGGCATCGCCGCCAGACAAAAGAATGCTGTATTCTTTATGGCAGAGGCAGTCGAGATCAATGCCGACAGTGCGATTGTTCAATTCTTCGCTGGATATTTTGCCGCATTTATCAAAAAAACGAGAACAAATGTCGCCGACTGCATGATTTTTCAGGAATTCTTTTTCTCTCATATCTACATAACCAAGTCGGAAAAATAGTGCATTATCACGAACCGTACCTACACTAAAAAGAGAAATATTAGCGTTACGGCCCAGTTCTAATACCCGTTTGATATGACGATCTTTATAAACCATATCTTTTACTTCTTTAGAATCAAATAGCACTGGCAACGGTAAATACTGTGCAATAGTTTCGTAATTTTTAGCAAATTGTTCTAGGATTTCATTGGCATAGTTTTCGCCGATAGATAAGGTGGTTCCCCCTTCCAGCTGTACAATTTGGGCTCCGCGCAGGGGATGCGGAGTCAGCGCATGGCAGAGAGAATGCAGTGTCGTTCCCCAGCCAACACCAATAATGTCTCCGTCTTGAACGATATCTTCTAAATAGAGAGCCCCTGTTTTGCCAATATATTTTTTAATTTCCTGTTCATCATTAATAGGGGTATTGGCGATACGCACATCTTTTAGATGGTACTTGGCAGTAATTTTTTGTGCTAGATGGCTTTGATCTTCAATAGGATCAAAAATTTCGATGCGGACAAAACCGTTGTCCTTTGCATATTGCAGCAGTCTGGAAACAGATGGCCGGGAAATTCCCAGTCTCTTGGCAATATCATGTTGGCTGTATCCAGATTGATAATATAATTTTGCTGCATTGATAGCCGCTTTATTTTTATCGTTCAGCATAGCATTCAATCCTAACGTTTAAATTTTTAATAGCAGCGTATATACATGCTGTTGTATATATTTCATTATCTCATTGAAGAAGCTGGAAATGCAAGAGGAGAAAGGAAAAATCTTAGAAGATCATGATTTTTATTGTAAGGGTAAAAATATAGTCTACTTGTTGCTCTTGAATAAAAAGTATAAGTTGATACATAGTTATATCATATATGAAATTATGTAAAAATAGTATTGCAAATATGTTCACGTGAAACTATAATCAAATTAAAGCATATCTGTTAGTGCAGATACGAAAAGAGAAAAGAAAAGATGCAGCGAAAGGAGAAATTTATTATGCAAAAGAAGTACATTATGGCGCTCGATGCGGGAACAACAAGTAACCGCGCAATCATTTTTGATCAGGATTCCCATATTATAGGGGTAAGTCAGAAGGAATTTACACAATATTTTCCGAAACCGGGCTGGGTAGAACATGATGCCAATGAAATCTTGAAAACGATGATGGATGTCATGCAGGAAGCCTTGAATCAAGCAGGACTTATTGCGGCTGATATTGCAGCCATCGGAATTACCAATCAACGGGAAACGACCGTTGTTTGGGATAAAAATACGGGTTGCCCTGTATATAATGCTATTGTTTGGCAGTCCCGCCAGACGGCGGAGATTTGCGAAGATTTGAAAAAACAAGGCTTGGTTGATGAATTTAAGGATAAAACCGGCCTGGTTATTGATGCTTATTTTTCTGGTACAAAAGTAAAGTGGATTTTGGATACAGTACCCGGAGCTAGAGAAAAGGCTGAAAAGGGAGAGCTTTTGTTTGGGACGATTGACTGTTGGCTTATTTGGAAAATGACAGAAGGAAAGGTTCATGTAACCGATTATTCTAATGCTTCCCGCACACTTATGTTTAATATTAAAGAGTTGAAATGGGATGATCAACTGCTGGAATATTTGACAGTTCCTAAGAGCATGCTTCCAGAGGTGCGTCCGTCCAGTGAAGTATATGGAGCGATATCGCCGACAATCTTAGGTGCATCTATCAAAATCGCCGGAGCTGCCGGAGATCAGCAGGCTGCCTTATTTGGACAAACGTGTTTTGAACCAGGTATGGCAAAGAACACATATGGGACAGGCTGCTTTATGCTTATGAATACAGGAACCGAACCGATTGCATCAAAAAATGGATTGGTTACGACGATTGCATGGGGACTTAAAGGAAAAGTGGAGTATGCCCTCGAAGGGTCGATTTTTGTTGCGGGGTCTGCCATTCAATGGCTTCGTGACGGAATTCGTATGATTGACACAGCACCTGATTCCGAATGGGTTGCCAAACGAGTTCCGGATTCAGATGGCGTTTATGTCGTTCCGGCTTTTGTTGGTCTCGGGGCCCCTTATTGGGATATGAATGCCCGCGGGATGATCATTGGGATTACTAGAGGAACGAAAAAATCACATATCGTTCGAGCGACTCTGGATTCTATGGCCTATCAGACAAAAGATGTTCTCGGTGCAATGGAAGCGGATTCAGGTATTAAACTGGCAGCACTTAAGGTGGATGGTGGTGCAGTAGCTAATAATATGCTTATGCAGTTTCAAGCGGATATTCTGGGCGTACCGGTGGATCGTCCGCAGGTTATCGAAACAACGGCGCTTGGTGCAGCGTATTTGGCAGGTCTTGCAGTGGGAGTTTGGCAGTCTAAAGATGAGTTAAAGAAGAGTTGGAAATTGCAGAACCGCTTTGAACCGCAAATGGATTCTCAAAAAGCTGCCGATTACTATAAAGGATGGCGCAAGGCAGTTAAACATGCCATGAACTGGTTGGCTGACGACGAATAAACTTTGGGATATAGTTCGCTGAATAGAGGAAGGAATCGATATGGATAATTTATTAGGTGAGTTTTTTGGAACGATGGTATTGCTGGTTTTTGGGTGTGGAGTCTGTGCTTGCAATACGTTGACGAAATCAAAAGGACAAAATGGCGGCTGGATTTGTATTACTGCTGGATGGGGTTTTGCCGTCATGTTAGGAGTGTTTACGGCTACGACGCTGGGAGCTCCGCAGGGAGATCTTAATCCGGCGGTTACCTTAGGAAAAACGATGATAGGAATTTATACGGTGCCACAATTTTTTGCAACGTCATTTGTTCAGATTCTTGGTGGAATCTGTGGAGCGGCTATCGTATGGCTGGCATATTTGCCGCATTGGGCAGAAACAGAAGATCAGGCTGCCAAACTGGGAATATTTTGTACAGCTCCGGCGATTCGCAACTATCCGGTCAATTTTCTCTGTGAAGGTATTGCGACATTTTTTCTTATGTTTATCATTTGGATGATTTTTTCTAAGCAGGTTGGTGTAATTCCAGTTGGATTGGGGCCTTATATTGTTGGAGTATTGATCTGGGCTCTTGGTCTGAGCCTGGGTGGTCCTACAGGATATGCAATCAATCCTGCTCGTGATCTTGGCCCGCGTATTGCTCACGCTATTTTGCCGATTGCTGGCAAAGGTGGTTCGGATTGGAGTTATGCATGGGTTCCTGTTGTCGCACCGCTGGTAGGTGCTTTTGTGGCTTATGTAGTATTTGCTGCAATACTTTAATGCTATAGATAGGAAGAAGCGCGGACTCTATTGCGATATACTTCTTCTGAAAGAGGGGCGCAGTATGCTGCCCGGTTTACGCTGCACACATGCGGAGCCCGGTTCCATATTAGCGTCCTTTCTTTTTATACAATAAATGAAAATATGATTAATAAAATATGAACAAATTTTCTATAATGATAAAAACGATACAATGTCATATAACTATGAGCATTTTACATAGTATTATATAGAGAAATTTTGTTAATTTAATATTGCAAATATGTTCAATTGTGGATATAATAGGCGTAGCAAATAGTCATCTGGTTAGTATTTCGAAAAGAAAGAGGTTGTGAAAATGACAAAACAAGCAGATGTTGTCGTCATTGGCGGTGGTATTACGGGTACGGCTGTTTTGCACGAATTGGCAAAATATAACCTTCGTGCAATTTTGGTGGAGCAGGAACCGGAATTAGCTGCGGGTACGACAAAAGCAAACAGTGCGGTCCTTCATGCCGGCTTTGACGCACCGGAGGGAAGTATAAAAGCCCGCATGAATGTAGAGGGTAATAAGCTATACCATGATTTAAAGGATGAGTTGGATTTGCAAATCCGTTGGTCAGGATCTTTTGTTGTTGCCATGGATGATGAACAAATGGCCGTTTTGCGGGATTTGCTCAAACGCGGACAGGATAATGGGGTACCCGGTTTGGAAATCTGGGATGGCGATGCTGTTCGAAAATCAGAACCCAATGTCAGCAAAGATATAAAAGGAGCATTATGGGCACCGACTGCGGGCATATGCTGGCCTTTTGGATTGGCACTGGCTTTTGCCGAAAATGCAGTTGTCAATGGTGCTGAAATTTTGCGGGAATGTACAGTAACCGACATTATCGTGGAACAGGGTGCTGTCAAGTCAGTTGAAACAGATCAAGGCAGTATTGAAACAAAATATGTTATTAATGCTGCTGGTATTCATGCCGATGAAATTAGTCATTTGGCTGGTGATAATTCTTTTGCTATCCATCCCCGTAAGGGTGAATATATTTTGTTTGATAAGACTGCGCAAAAAAATCTGGTGTATAGTCCTATTTTTCCTACGCCTACCAAGATGGGAAAGGGAATTCTTGTGTGTGCGACGACTCACGGCAATGTTTTCGTAGGACCGAATGCGCAGGATATGAATGATGATGAAAAAGATAATACAGCAGTAACGATTTCCGGTATGGATGAAACTTTAGAAAAAGCTCGCCGTCTCGTACCGAATATTCCGGTAGGAGCGGCTATTACAGAATTTGCTGGTGTGCGTGCTGTTTCCAGCACGGGAGATTTTATTTTAGGACCCTCAAAGATTACTAAGGGACTTATTCAGGCGGCTGGCATTCAGTCACCTGGCTTAACATCCGCTCCGGCTATTGCTAAATATCTGACAGATGCAATTGTACGGGAAATGGGAGCTGTCAAAAAATCGGATTATAAAAAAGGTCGTCCCGCACAGCCTTGTTTCCGGATGTTGACTAATGCAGATCAGAGAGCGTTGATTGCCAAAGACTCTCGGTATGGCCGCGTGATTTGTAGATGTGAAACGGTTACGGAAGGAGAAATTGTCGACGCGATTCACCGACCTGTCGGGGCCCGTACTGTCGATGGAGTCAAACGTCGTACCCGTGCTGGCATGGGACGTTGTCAAGGCGGTTTTTGCGGTCCTCGTGTCATACAGATTCTGTCTCGTGAATTGCATATTCCTATTACGAAAGTCCGTAAAGAGATGAAAAAGTCATATATGTTTTATGATAAAGAAACACAGAGCGGAGGTAAAGCATAATGGATGAACAATGGTATGATATTATTATTGTCGGCGGCGGTCCGGCCGGTTTATCCGCTGCATACAGTGCTTGGATGCAGGGTGCTAAAAAGATTCTTGTCCTCGAACGGGACCGTGAAGTCGGAGGTATTCTTCAGCAGTGTATTCACAATGGTTTTGGGTTGCATCATTTCAAAGAAGAACTGACAGGTCCGGGATATGCTCAGCGCTGTTATGATTTGGTAAAAGATAAAAAAGAAATCGAAATCCTTGTTGATACAATGGTTCTCAATATTAATAATGATAAAATTGTTACGGCAGTTAGTCCGAAGTACGGACTAATTAAAATACAAGGAAAGACGGTTATCCTTACGATGGGATGCCGCGAACGTACCCGTGGAGCTATTCGCATTCCGGGTTATCGCCCGGCTGGTGTATTTACAGCAGGAGCGGCACAGCGTATGGTGAATATGGAAGGATATTTGCCAGGGAAAAAGATCGTTATTCTTGGAAGCGGCGATATTGGTCTGATCATGGCACGGCGCATGTCGCTGGAAGGCTGTAAAGTTCAGGCTGTACTTGAAATTTGTCCTTTTTCCAACGGATTGACCCGCAATATGGTACAGTGTGTGTATGATTATGATATTCCTCTGTATCTATCTCATACTATTACAGCTATTCATGGTAAAGATCGTGTTACGGGCATTACGGCCGCCAAAGTGGATGAGCATATGAAACCTATTTCGGGAACAGAATTCGAGATCGACTGTGATACCTTGCTGTTATCTGTCGGATTGATTCCGGAAAATGAATTGTCACGGGAACTGGGACTAACTATGCATCCACTTACTAATGGTCCGATTGTTGACCAGCATCGGGAAACAAGTATTGAAGGCGTCTTCGCTGCGGGTAATGTGGTTCATGTTCACGATCTCGTTGACTTTGTATCAGAAGAAGCTGAAATTGCAGGAAAATATGCAGCTCTTAAAGCAATGGGGAAAATGGAAGGCAATGTAACAGATGTGAGAGTTGAAGCTATTGATGAAGTACGTACCTGTGTGCCGCAGCATATACGTATTGGGAAGGGTGAAACAATCCGTTTGTTTATGCGTGTTCGCAAACCAATGAAACGTGTCCGCCTTACGGTTAAAAGTGGAGTAAATATGCTGTTTAGCAAAGTTCTTCCGATTGCTAAACCGAGTGAAATGATTGCTGCCGATATACCGGCAGCAAAAGTTAATGGGCATTACACAGACTGGACTGTTTCCGTTAAAGAGGAGGAAGCTTAAATGGGGATAGAAATGAAGCAATTAAATTGCATTAACTGCCCGTTAGGGTGCTTATTGATGGTAGAACTTACAGATGGTAAAGTGACAAAAGTTACAGGCAATACCTGTCCTCGTGGCGAAAGTTATGCATATCAGGAAATGACCGATCCGCAGCGTATGCTGACTTCAACAATTCATATTGAAGGCGGAGCACTGCCGCTGTTACCAGTGGTGTCTCAAAAGACGCTTCCCAAAGATCGCATTCTCGACTGCGCTGCCGCACTGCGGGGTATAACTGTAACGGCTCCGGTAAAAGCGGGAGATGTTGTTGTGACTAATATCTTAGGACTGGGCATAGATATTTTGGCCAGCCGCGATATGGACAAGAGGCAGTGATTTTCCATTGCTTTCATAGTGATATGAATTTTATTTTGTAAGTTTAATTTTTTCAATAACATGTTGTGAATTATTTTGTCTTTATGCGAGGCATGTGATTTTGCTTATCTTTTTATAAACCAAGGATAAGACAGATGAAAATATCTGTTTTATCCTTGGTTTTATTTATATAACTGTTTACATTAGAGTAGTATTATTTACTTTATGTTGATGTTGTAATTTATTGAACAACATTTGACGACTTATATTTAATATTGTTGCTACTTGTTTTTTGAGTACCCGTGATTAAGTAACTCTTCGATAACTAGTTGTTCTACGATGGATTGTAATTTTTTCATGTTTATTTTTAAATCTGTTGGATTCATCAGGCATTGACGACGGATTGAAAAAGTGTATCGAAAAGGTAATAATACGATGCATTGTTTTGTTTGCTGAAAATATGACAATGCAGTGCTGCACTTTGAAGTTCACGAATATTTCCCTACCAATGCTGTGTGCGTGAAGCTGTATTTAGTACTGCTGAAATAGAAAAATCATCTACTGGCCGGCCATTATATTTTTCCCTGTATTATAATTAAAATCTAATTATTTTATAAAGAATTATAAAAAGTATCGTATTATAATATTTAGGTACCTTATATATTGACAAATAGAACACAGAAAAGTAAAATAAGGTTAGGTACCTAATATAAAGATGGAAAGTTGTAGTGAGGGAAACTATAAATGATAGTATCTAAAAAAATATTACAAATATTACAAGGCAATAATTATCGTTTAACCCGAGGAAGATTAGCCGTGCTACAAGTAATGGCAGCGCATCCTTATGAATGCTTACCTACTCTTCAAATTTATGCCTATTCTGTAGAGGTGTTATCAACTATATCTGTTCCGACAGTATATCGGATAGTATCTCTCTTTTGTTCTCTGCATATCTTACATAGGGTACGAATAAATGGCCGAGGTTATTTTTATGAATTGATTGCGGCAGAAAATGAAAACCATCCATATTGTGTGTGTCGTCAATGTGGAAAAATTTTTAGTGTTTTTGATACCCAAGTGTTAAAAGCATTTTCGAACTGTGAACAGGAGATTAATACTTTCTATAATTTTCAAATTGAGACAACGAATTTGATTTACTATGGGATATGTAAAACTTGTCATAAGAGAAAAGATTAAAAGAAGGTAGATCTATGTGAATTTTATTTTATCAAACAACAAAATGTCCAGAAAAAGTGAATACGTATATAAAGGATATCAGCTCGGAACAGTAGGATTATTGATAAATGGATTTATATGTATTGCAGAATGTATTTCCGGATTTATTACAAATAATACAGCGTTATTGGCAGATGCATTTCATAATTTAACGGATTCCATTTTTGCTGTGGTTACTTTAGGGGCTTTTTTATTGGCTAATAGACCAAGTAGTATAAAGTATCCTTTTGGATTGGGACGTGTTGAATATTTAGGTGCGTTCTTTTTGGGAATCGTTATGTTGGGAATGGGAGTACACTTTATCTTTGTATCTGTAGAAAGAAGTCTTTATCCGGTGCCGTATTATTTTAATCCTCTTGTATTCGGTCTCATTCTTTTATCTGCGATACTTAAACTATCCTATAGTTTTTTTGCTTATAGGTATGCAAAAAGATTCAACTCTTCTATTATGCGGGCTAGTTATTTTGATTCACTTATTGATATGGTTATATTGAGTTTGCTTGCGGTCTCTTACATAGTTTCACAGATAGGAAATTTGCAGATGGATGGAATGATAGGCGGAATTATTTCAATAGGGATACTATGGTCAGGATATTCTGTAGTAAAATCGGCGGCAGCATCCTTGATTGGAATGGGACCGAATCCTGTTCTCATAAAAACGATACAAACGATTATACAAAAAGATGTGAGGGTCAAAGGATATCATCGGTTACTAGTACATGACTATGGAATCGGTAAAACATTGGCTTCTGTTCATCTGGAAGTTCCTGCGTATCTTTCTTTAATTCAATCTCATCGAATTTCAGAAAATATTGAACAGGCGGCGGCACGTGAAAATATATATTTAACGATTCATATAGACCCCATTTAATTTTTTTATTCTTAGTGAGTTTTTAAATTTTATCGGTATATTTTCTGAAGAGAAAACCATAAAACAGGTGTCTCGGACTTCTATAAGTCTGGGACACCTGTTTTAACATATATTCCATGATTTGTTTACAAATAATTATTTTAACGAAATATCAATATTGATGTATGTATAGGGTATTGAAGGCAATGTTAGTAACTGCGTATCGTATTATTTTTTAATGGCAGTTCAATATGATCTCTGCGTGTTCTTATTGATGACTGTTTTAGATTTAATATATATTTTTTTACCGTGATATAAGGGGCAATTACATTTACTGTATACTGATGGGGGTAAATAGTTATATTGTTGTTTTATTATTTAAGAAAAAATAAGGATTATGTATAGTATTACAATAGTAATTTTAGTGTGGAAGCAGTAAAATAAAATTATGAATACTATTAAAAAAAATGAAGTTTTGAATGAGGAGAATGGGCAGTTATGAAGCAAAACATGAAGACTGTATTCGTATTAATGGCTATTGGAATTACAGCAGGTATTATTGGCATTATCTTGACATTATTGATGCATAATATCCAAGATTGGGCATTTGGCAATGGCTTTTATGGAGATGCATCATTTCGAGAACTTATCGAAGGGGTATCACCGTTGCATAGATTTGTTGTTTTGCTTGGCGCGGGAGGAATGGCTGGTATCGGTTGGGTGTGTATTCACCGGTATGGAACTCCGTTGGTTGATATCAAAACGACTATTAATAATCCTGAAAAGAGTATGCCCATATGGACTACACTAGGGCATAATATGTTGCAGATTATAACGATTGCGTTAGGATCTCCTTTAGGAAAAGAACGAGCTCCTCGAGAAATTAGTGTTGTGTTTGCAGACCAATTAACAAGGTTGTTTCATATAAATCATGATATATATAAACGTAAAGTTTTATTGGCGTGTGCATCTGGTGCGGGATTGGCGGCAGTCTATAACACCCCGCTGGCCTCTTCGCTGTTTATTATAGAAACTCTTCTAGCTGATTGGAATGTTAATGCAGTAGGATCTGCACTTATTTGCTGCAGTACAGCAGTGTATATCATGCGGCTGGGCGTTGGCGATTTGATACAATATCCACTGCCCCAGGTTCCTTTTAATGAAACGTTAATTATGTGGGCTGTTGCGGCAGCGCCTGTTATTGCCTTATTTGCATATTGGTTTGATAAAAGTACAGTATGGTGTCATCCTCTTTTTTCCAGGAAAAGTCCTAAAATGATAGGATTGGCTGTCATTGGGTTTGGTGCGATTGGGATACTTTCTATGTATTTTCCTGAAATTTTAGGAAATGGACAAGCGGGAAATGAATTGAGCTTCACTTTTTCTATTGGTTGGAAAGAAGGAGCATTTCTTTTTGGAACGAAATGGATTGCTGTACTTTTAGCGCTTGGAGCAGGGGCTTATGGGGGCAATATTACGCCTTCGATGATGCTGGGGAGTATGCTTGCATTGGTTACCGCGTTGATTTGGAATGGAGTATTGCCGGAAATACCAGTTGCTGCAGCAGCATTTATCGGAGCTGCTGTATTTCTTGGATTAACACAGAAAATGCCGGTTACGGCAGCTGTCTTTTTATTGGAATTGACACGTTTTTCTCCAGCATATTTATTTCCTATATGTGGTTGTTTTGCCGTTGCATTGCCGCTCTTTCATTATTTGAAGGAACACATTTTTTTTTGATGTTTCATTATTTTAAAGAAAGCATAGTTATCGAGCTGAGAATTTCGGAGTCCAAGTAGTGCGGTATGGCGTCTTCCATAAAAACAAATCCATATTAATCGTATATGATATAATAAAAGCAAGGAATGTTCATTGTCCCAGTTGCTTGTATGATATATTTGTTTTCGATAGAGGCAGTGTGCTGAATAATTTAGTATAAATGGAGAAAACAAATGATAAAGCGAAGAGTAGTCATTACTGGTATGGGAGCTGTTACTTCTCAAGGTATGGGAGTATCCAAAATTTGGGATACCGTGAAACGGGGAATATCAGGTATTAGTATAATCGAAAAAATTAATACGAAAATGTTATCAGTTAAAAACGCGGCAGAAATAAAATCATTTGATCCACAAGATTTTCTTAGTAAAAAAGATGCAAATCACATGGATCTTTTTATACAATATGCAGTAGTTGCCGCAAATATGGCTATGGAAGAGTGCCGGATTCATATAACGGATATGGATCACAGCCGGGCAGGTTCGATTATTGGTACAGGTATTGGTGGGATAGGAACGATAGAAAGACAATATGAGATTTTTCAAAATAAGGGGCTGGGACATGTCAGCCCGTATCTTATTCCGATGATACTTCCTAATATGGCGAATGGCCAAATTGCAATAAAATATGGTCTTAATGGATTTTCGGAGTGCATTGTTACTGCTTGTGCCTCATCAAATAATGCGATTGGCGATGCTTTTCAGCTGATTCGTGACAATAAGATGGATTTTATGTTGGCAGGCGGTGCGGAGGCTCCTATTACTGTTTTAACGATAGCGGGTTTTACCGCTATGAAAGCCATGTCAACGGCAGCAGACCCATTGACAGCGAGTCGGCCGTTCGATTTATTACGAGATGGTTTTGTTATAGGTGAAGGTGCGGCGATATTGGCGCTGGAGAGTTTAGAACATGCAGTTGCTCGAGGGGCCGATATTATTGCTGAAATTGTTGGATATGGCTGCAATAATGATGCATTCCATATTACGGCAAATAAGCCAGAAGGAATAGCTGCTTGCATGCAGGCGGCACTTGTTGATGCGGGGGTTATTCCCGAGCAGGTTGGATATATCAATGCACATGCAACGTCGACACCTTTAGGAGATAAGAATGAAACGGCGGCAATAAAAATGGTTTTTGGCGGGCATGCTAAAAAATTAGCAATTAGTGCCACGAAATCAATGACAGGACATTTGTTGGGAGCGGCAGGTGGTATTGAGACAATATTGACGGCAAAAGCTTTGCAGGAACAATATGTACCGCCTACTATGAACTATCAAACCAAAGATCCTGCATGTGATTTGGATTATGTTCCTAATGTAGGCCGGAATCAGAAATTTTCAATTGCATTAACGAATTCCTTTGGTTTTGGTGGTCAGAATGCCGTATTAGTACTTCGTGAATTTAAAAATGGAAATAGTATTTAGGAGTAGTATCTATGGTTGATACAAAAGGCACAATTAATCGCTGTATTGAATTTATAGAACAGAATATCACAGGGAAATTGAATTTAGATGAGATAGCGGCACATAGTTTAATATCGAAATATTATTTGCATCGTATGTTCAAGGCATTAACGGGAAAAGCCTTAATGGATTATGTTCATGCGAGAAAACTATCGGAAAGCATTTCAGATTTAATGTATAGTGATTTACGTATTTTAGATATTGCGTTAAAATATGGTTTTGAATACGAACAATCTTATATTCGTGCTTTTCGCCATAACTTTCATTGTACACCGCGGCAGGTACGGCAGGGAGGAATTTCGCTCCGCATTGTCGAAAAGTTAAATATCAACGATATTTATGGAGTTGATAATTCAGCAATTTATAAACCATTTTTCGTTTTTCGTCCAACGACGTATTTAATAGGGGAAAAAAGTAAAATTATGAAAAAGTCGGGGGATCGGACAGCAAATGCATTAGGAAATCATTTTTTTTATACTAAACGGAAACATATTCAAAATATATTGAATGAAAATATATATTATGGTTATACAGATTGGAGTAACAGTAAGGCGGGATATATTTACTATATTCCATCAGTACAAGTCAAAAACCTGCAGGAGGTACCGGCAGGAATGTGTGGTGTTGAAATTCCGGCGGGTAAATATGTCGTGTTTCGGTTTGTTGGATTTTTTCGGCCTGAAAATCTTAATGGACGAAAGATTGGGCGATTGTTAGTTCATATGTATACTAAATGGATTTTTAATTCAGGGTACCGTTTTTCGGCACCATTTCGGTTTGAACTTATAGACAGTTCTATTGTAGCTGATGATTATTGTGAATTGGATATATATCAGCCAGTTGAGGCGATAGATTGAAGCGTTAATGTACAAAAAGATTATTAAATTTCATTCTAATTATTTATATATAATTCGGCTATTACGCTCTTACTATGGAGAATTTTACCTATATGGCGTTATATGTTATAATATAAAATATATTATTGGTAATTATGTTTTACTATCCTTTCTATTTACACGTATTGATGAATGCTGTAGAGTTGGATTTTCTACAGCTTCTTTTCTATGTAAAGGGAGTGTTTTATCGTATGCAGTTGTTCGTATGGCAGGGTGCTTAGTATAGAATCAAGTGCCTTGATCGACATGTGCTGCTTTATAAGTATTAATTACATATCATGTTAGTGTGTGAAACTCATTAATATATTCGTCAAAAAATTGGGGGATATGTTATCAATAAATAGTAAAAAATCATCATGAATAACTGATATAGGTGCAAAATATATAGATTGTAGTAGATTTTTAAGAATATTATTTTAAAAGAAGGAGATGTAAAGAGATATATTTGATTTTATATTGCGTTGGTAAAGCATATGACTTTAAATAATCAACAAAAAGGGAGCATTTGATGATATTTCGGTTAAAAAAAACAAGTATAGCTTGTATGGTCTTCATGATGACACTCACTTCTTCGGTAGGAGCTACCTTTCATCCAGGGGATAGAGGAAATCAAATTTTAGCAATACAACAACAATTAAATTCTATGGGAAGTACTGTTGATGCGGATGGAGATTATGGTTCACAAACAACTGAAGCGGTACGAATGTTTCAAGCAGAACATGGATTGGATGCAGATGGAATTGTAGGATCCATGACATATCAAGCATTAATGGGAACGGATATGCCTGATAATGCATGTACTCATTTTGTACAGAAGGATATGGATTCAGATAATAGCGCCGCTGGTTCTATTACAGCTGATAATGTAGTTATGACAGTTCAACAAGCGCTAGTTCGTAATGGGTATGCTGTTTCTGTTGATGGAGTATTGGGGACAGAGACAGATGCGGCAATTCGTCAATTTCAAAGCGATCATGGGCTGGAAGTGGATGGAATTGTAGGAGGACAAACTTTTTATGCGTTAACTGGTCAAACGTTGCCAATAGCACCTTTTTCCTATGGCAATACACCGGGATTCTCTGAAGGAGAAAGTATTGTAGCTGCCGCCGATCAATATCTTGGCGTTCCATATGTATATGGTGGTAATACACCTAATGGATTTGATTGTTCCGGATTTACAAAATATATTTTTTCATCTATTGGTATTACCTTGCCTAGAACTGCGGATGAGCAATATGATATAGGAACTCCGGTGGCATATTCTAATTTGCGTCCTGGTGACTTACTGTTTTTTAATTCTGGATATTCTGGAATATCTCATACAGGTATATATGTAGGAAATCATGAATTTGTCAGTGCCACATCCTCACAGGGGGTTGCTGTGGCTGACTTGGATAATGCGTATTGGTCCTCGTGTTATGTAGGAGCAAGACGTGTTGTATAAATAAACGTATATACAATGATTCTTTTGAATATGAAACAAAATTTTTATTTATTAGCTGCTGCAATTTTAATATAAGAAAATAGAAGGGCCCGGATATTTATTAGTCTGGGCCCTGGTTGTCTTGGAAACGTCAATAGATATGTCTGAAATCGTCGAATCTATAAAAAATGGTTTATCATTCTAAGAATGGAATATCATGTTATAATAAGCAATGTATTGTAAATGACGATTTGTCTATTAATACAAGATAAGAAAAAAATCAACTAAGTAACAAAAAAGACAAATTTATTTTTTATATTTATGGCAGGTAAAGATATAATTAATAAAATATTTGCAAGTGAATATAAAAGTATAGGTAGTAAAACTTTATTGAAAAAGAGAAACTGCTTCCCAGTTTTTTTCAATCTATATGAAATGAACCGAATATTTTTGCTTATAACAAATATAGTGTTGAAAAGAGGGTTTTTATATATGATAGAAACTATTGCAAAGGCGGGTACTCTTGTCTCGTTTATTGTTTGTGGATATGTTTTAAAGCAATTAGGTTTATTTAGTAAGGAGTCTTTTAATACAATTTCGACTATTGTATTTGATCTTACACTGCCATCCGCTATTATTGTTAACCTAAACGGCGTTCATTTTGAGAGCCGTTTATTATTTATTAGTGCATTAGCTATTCTGTTTGATTTAATTTTTATTGGTCTGGGATATGTTCTTGGCAAAAATAAAGTAGAAAAAAGTTTCTATATGCTTAATTTAAATGGATTTAATATTGGTAATTTTGCATTACCTTTTGTTTCTTATTTTTTTGATAGCGCAGCCGTGTTGATCGTGTGTCTTTTTGATGCGGGAAATTCCATTATGTGCTTGGGAATTGCTTATGGACTAGCCTGTTGTGTCCGTGGTCATGCGGATGAAAATATTTTTCACTTGCTGGGCCGCTCTGTCCTATCTTCTGTTCCGATATTGTCTTATATTGTGATGATTTTATTGGCAGTTTTCTCGATTACTTTACCCTCTGCATTTATCAATTGGGCAGCTATCCCGGCATCGGCTAATACTTTTTTGTCTATGATGATGATTGGCGTTGCATTAGGTGTTTCATTAAAAAAAGACTTTATTCACGTTATTTATACGGATATAGGAGTGCGATTTACGGGATCTGCTGTTATGACCGCGGCAATTTATTTTTTTTTGGATTATCCCATGGAAATCAAACGGGTATTGATGATTTTACTTTTTTCACCTATTGCAGGAATGGCATGTTACTATACTGCTAAATTAAAGGGAAATATTGGAGTGGCAGCATGTATTAATTCATTATATATACTTGTTTCTATAGTCATGATGTCTACTTTGATTATTTTTCTTAGTCATGGTATTTGAATTTTTGTAATTACAAAATAGTATATATCATATTTTATGATATAATGAAACTACGTTGCGATAGATGTTCGGTATAGATATCTGTATGGAGGTAATGGTATGTCTTTCACTGTTCGAAAGGCACTGCAGATGGATCACATGAAAGATGCCGAATTAATCGGTGGATCCGGAGGCCTTGACAGAATTATCAGTTGTGTCGATATTTCAGAAACTCCCGATTTATATGAATGGCTGAGGCCAAATGAGTTTTTGATTACGACGGGATATTCCATACGAGATAATCTGGAATCACAGATGAAACTGCTGCGTTCTTTATCACAAAAACAGGGAGCTGTGCTGGCGGTTAAGTTTGGTCGTTTTATTGGAAGTATTCCTCAAGAACTAGTTGATTTATCTGATGAATTTGACATTCCGCTTATTTCTTTGTCCGATAATCTTCCTTTTATTGATATTACATATCCGCTAATGCAGTGTATCGTCAATAATCAGGCACGGCAGTTGGAATATTCTGAGAAAATTTATAAAATGCTGACAAAAGTCGCATTAGAAACGAATAATTTGGAAAGTATTTCTTCAGCATTAGAGTCGATACTGGATGGAATTAAAGTTATTCAGCATGGGGCGTTGGATGGTATGACAAGAGAAGCGTTAAAAATACTGAACCGAAGGAACAGGATTGTATACTTGTAACACACTTGTCTGAGGGGTGCAGATTGCAGAAAAATATATTTTGCCGCGGATCCAAGAACATATTAATTATTTGATAAATTATGAAGAAGTAACGGGGGGGGGGGGAGGACTTATGCTTTGTACAGGGGAGTTTCCTTCATTTGATTGTCCTGTTCCGCTGCTATATCCACAAGTACTTTTGCAACATTTTACCATGGCTGTTTTAGGTGATCGGATACTGGGCGTTTTAATTCCTGCATATGGACAAATTCGACAAGCTGGTCAGCGCTGGCATCGAAATGGAGCAGCAAAGGTCCTTGTTAATGCAGCATCTCCATATGAATCTTTTGATTTGGTAGTGGAGAAGGCCGTTGAACTTAAAAATTCAGGAGCACAATTTTTGGTCATGGATTGTATTGGGTATACGCAAGCTATGAAGGATGCTATTCGAACTAAAGCGGTATTCCCGTTATTTTAGGAAGGACTGTTGCTGCTCATGCAGCAGCAGAACTCTTTGGTTAAACAGAATATTTCAACATATGATATGCAGAAAGGAAGCTGGATGATGACTGCAAAAATTATATCACAAGATTTACTTGAATTTTTAGGAAAATCGACGTCTCCATACCATACAGTAGCTGCCAGTGCTGATATTTTGGAATCATCAGGATTCATGGAATTAAAAGCAGGTGAAACATGGAATTTGCAAGTTGGAGGAACCTATTATATTCGTATTTATGATTCCAGTCTTATTGCGTTTCATATTAGCGGTATACCTCGAGCCGGTTTACGTATTGCTGCAGCACATACGGACTTTCCTTGTTTGAAAATAAAACCAGCCGCTTCTATATCGATGCATGGATACGGTAAAGTAAATGTAGAAGTTTATGGGGGGATGATTCGCAGCAGTTGGCTGGATAGGCCGTTGTCTGTTGCAGGTAAGGTTGTTTTGCGGGGAGAAAATCCGTTTCATCCTGTAATAAAACTAGTTGATGCTAGACGCCCTGTAATGACGATTCCGAATTTGGCTATTCATATGAATCGTCAGATAAACGAGGGAATTGAATTAAATCCGCAAAAAGATATGCTTCCGCTTATGACGATGACGGGAGAGAAAAAGAACGAAGAGTTTTTTCTTGATTTTCTGTCATCAGAGTTTTCTTGTGAAAAAAAAGATATTTTGTCTTATGAACTTACTATATATCCCACAGAAACAGGTTGCCGTATGGGTTTGAAGAATGAATTTATTTCTTCACCGCGATTAGATAATTTGACTTCTGTTAAAGCTTGTTTGACTGGTATTATTGAAGGAAAACGGGAAGATGGGATAGATGTTATTGCTCTTTTTGACAATGAAGAAGTAGGTAGTAGTACAAAGCAGGGAGCAGGCTCTTTTGTCCTTCCTCATGTTTTGCAGCGTGTGTATACGGCATTAGGATTTACTGCAGAGGATTATTTGGCTGACATAGCCTGCGGATTTATGCTTTCTCTTGATGTGGCGCACGCGATGCATCCTAACGTGCCGGAGAAAAACGATATTACTAACTTTCCGGTTCTTAATGGTGGAGTAACTCTTAAAATTGCAGCGAGTCAAGCTTATGCCGGTGATGCGGAAGCGATAGCTGTTGTTACGGCGCTTTGTCAAGATGAAAATATACCTTTTCAATATTTTGTAAATCGCTCTGATATAAAAGGCGGCTCCACGCTGGGGTCTATTTTATCAGCCAATCTTCCAATCCGAACGATGGATATAGGCGTGCCTATTTTGGCAATGCATTCCGCTAGAGAGACCATGGGGATAAAAGACCAAGAAGCAATGGAAAATCTTCTCTGCAAGTTTTTTTCATAAATAGAATTTAGTATATATGAACGGCATGTTTTATAACTTGTACCCAATTCCTTTGATCATTATAAATTTTTGAGGCATAAAAAAATATGCCTCATTTTTTGCAGGAGTAGATAGTGATATCTTATTTATGATTGACCGAGGGAAATCATTTGCATTACAATATAACAAAGGTAAGTTATATTCGTAGTTGTATAACGGCATAAAAATTTGTTTTTATTAGGAGAATACATATGAAAAAAATGCCTGTTTTATTTATCGGTCATGGCAGTCCTATGAATGCCATTGAAGAAAATGACTATGTGAAAACGTGGAGATCTATACCTTCTTTTTTTGAAAAACCAACAGCTATTCTTGCTATTTCTGCTCACTGGTATACAGCGGGCAGTTATATCAATAATTTGCTTAAACCGCAGCAAATCTATGACATGTATGGATTCCCAAAGACCTTGTATGAAGTACAATATCCTGTTTCTGGTTCCTCTGTATTAGCGTCACAAGTACAACAAGTACTTGGTGGAGATATTGCAGTTGATAATTCCTGGGGCATTGATCATGGAATTTGGACTGTTCTTCAGGCCATGTATCCGGAGGCAGATATTCCTGTTGTTCAGATGAGTGTTAACAGGAGCATAAGTTTGCAAAAGCAGTTTTTATTGGGACGGGCATTGCGGCCCTTGCGAAACCGTAATGTTTTAATTTTGGCCAGCGGTAATATAGTACATAATCTAGCCAGGGTAGATTGGGAAATGCAAGCGGGATTTCCTTGGGCAGATAAATTTGATAATACTGTTCGTGACTATATTATGCAGCATGATTATGATGCCGTATTTCGCCTAATGCAGAAAAAATCTTTATTTCAACTGTCCGTGCCTTCAGCAGATCATTTTTCTCCACTTGTATATGCGATGGGAGCATCAGTGGCCGAGGATAGTATAACTGTTTACAATGATTCCCGGACAATGGGGGCGTTATCTATGACTAGTTTTATGTTTTCCTAATCTTTTGCATAGATACAGATGGGTATATGAATAGGAGTTCGTTTAGAAAATAACATATTAAAAAAATATAAGTAAAAAATCTAATTATATATTGACAATTTTCTATGCGATGCATATAGTTAGTATGTACAAACTAATTATATGCATCGCATAGAAAATTGTATTTAAAATGATTGTGTTAGGGTATTTTAACCATATCTTATCAATGATGGAAAGGAGAAAAAGTAATGGAAACAGAAGAATTAATTGTAAAATATATAAATATATTGTCTGAAGATATGCGGAAAACCATGAGAAACTATCATGAAAAAGCGTATTGTTCCGTTCTTTTTAATTTATCTATTACACAACTTCATTATTTGCATGCCATTCAAACGATGGAGGGACCTACATTTACACAGCTTGCTGAAAAATTTTCTGTTCAAAAATCTACTGTAACAGAAATTATTCGAAAACTTATACAAAAAGATATTGTATTAAAAAAACAGTCCGAAGAGGATTTAAGGGTGTTTCATGTATATTTGACAAAAAAAGGAAGTGAATTGTTGGCTATTGAAAATATGGGATATCTTGTTTTTGCAAAAAAAATGACGCAATGTTTTGATGAAAAACAAAAAAAGCAGTTTACAGAATTTTTAGAAATAATTATTAATAATATAAGAAAATAGTATATTATATTTAATTAAATTTTAGGAGGAATACAAGTGAAATATAAACTTATAGTGGAAACGGTTGTTTCTTTATGCATGTTTTCCGGTGGGGTTTTGGCATTTAACGGAAACGGACTTTCTTCCAGCGGAATGGATTGGACATTGGCAAAAGGAACAACTATACCTGTGGAAGCAGTTAATTCAATATATTCCCAAAACTGCATAAAAGGACAGAAAGTAATATTTAAGATAAAAAAAGATATACTAAGTGAAAATGAAGTTATTATCCCTGCAAACACAATAGTAGAAGGGGTTGTAACAAAAGTAAAGAAAGCAGGTCCTTGGGGGAAACCAGGAGAAATTGATTTAGGATTTTCTGAAATAGATATAAAATCGGGACCTGTTATTCCTGTCACAGGGAGTTTGGTAGTAAAAAGGCATAATGCCAATTTCTTTGTCAGATATTCTTTGATGGGTGTGTTTATCAGAGGGAAAAATGCAGAAATAAAAAAAGGAACAGAAGTTGATTTAGATGTAACAAAAACAGTTTCTTCGCCTGCAGAGCATAAATATACTGCGAGCAACGTTGTATTATCTGAAAGCAGTATGAAGGAAGAGATCCAAAAATAGTTTAACCTGTCCGGTCTTAAAAGGGTGGTATATACCATGTTGTTTATTGTTTTTTACGGAGTAAGTTTTATAATTGTGTTCGGTATTTTAGTATGTGTGGCGAGTGGTTTTTTTTAAAAGACACATTATTTAGATCCATGGCAGCCATCCTATTCTGATCAATTTAATGATTTGCGTATTAAACTTACATCGTTTGGACTGCTGGCAGCTAGTAGCCATAATATGCAGCCATGGAAAATTCATCTAGATACGAATCCCACTGTTTTTTATGTATTCGCAGATATCCAGCGTTTGTCCCGGGAGATGGATCCATATGCACGGCAGGTAATGATTACACAGGGAACTTTTTTGGAATATGTTACCATCGGGGCTGCGTTTTTAGGGTATCGGGCAGATATTTACCTTTTTCCGCGTGGTGCATATGATGATAATGATCTGATAGAGAGTATGAAAATCAAGCCGGTTGCCAAAGTAAATATATTTCGAACCAATCAAAGATGTCTTTCCTTTTATAAATATATGTTTTTACCAGGTACGGACCGAGGTCCATATAGCGTGCAAGAGTTAAAAAAGTCAGATATAGAGAAAATGCTTTCCGTGAATACGGACAAGAATATAGAAATAAAAATTTTTCAAGACGAAGAAAATAAGAAAAATATTGGACAGTATATTTTAAAAGGGGTTCAAATTGAATCGAGCATATATCGTATTTATCGAGAATCGGCAAATTGTTTTAGAAGTAATGAGTATAAAAAAAATAAGTACAGATACGGCTTTTCTTTAGAAGGGCAGCGAATAATGGGATTAAAGAAACATATCTTGCAGGGGGTACTTACTTTTTGTCCGTGCATATTAAATGATAAGAAATCTGCCGATATATATTTAACATCCACACAGAAGGAAGTGGAGCATACACCTGCCTATGCATTAATTATTACTGCTGGAAATAGTCGAAGCAATCAAGTGAAAAGCGGTATATTGTATAGTAAATTAGTTGTAACGGCACATGATTTGGGACTAGGAATACAGCCGGTAACACAAGTTATTGAAGAATATCCGGAAATAAAAGAACAATATGAAAAAATTCATCATGAGTATACAACGGAAGGACATGTGATACAAATGATTTTTTGTATAGGAAAGCCGATACAGAAATCTATGCTAAGTATGAGAAGAGATGTAATGGAATTAATTGATAGGACACATGTGTAAATAGTAATTAACTGCATTTTTCAGCAGCTGCTGAAAAAATATATGTATAGCCTAATCCTGTTTGCAATAAGGCAAGCAGGATTTTTTAATCCGTAAAAAATCCTTAATATAGTAAGTGATCGATATATTGACTAAGAAGTATAATAATTTTTATTAATATAAAATAATATAGATAATGCTTTTATTGACATATGTCAGAAAAAAGAATAAACTAAAATAAACGACATATGTCAACAACTTTGTGTGCTTTTTGTTTGGATGTAAAGACTTCAAAACATTGAAATGTCCGACACAGTTGTTGGAAATAATGCCTGCTGTTGTAAAAAAATAATTATAATGTATAGAATGGTGTTATTAAGGAGTTATTTATATGAAATTGAATCAAGCCACAGATTATGCATTCAGAATCATTTTGTATTTTTCGACGTTGCCGGAGGGAACTAAAGTCAGTGGTACAGAATTATCTCAAAATCAACATATTCCTAAACGATTTTTATTAAAAATTATGAGAAATCTTATTGCCGCAGGAATTATAAAATCATATCGGGGCGTAGAGGGTGGTTTTGCTTTACAGCGGGCATCTTCAGAAATTACGTTATTTGATATTATTGCGGCGGTAGAGGGTGAACCTGAATTGCTGCGTTGTTTGCCGAATATGGAAAATTGTACTCGTAACTGTGCAGGTATGTGTGCTGTATATGATGTTTTTCGGGAGATTCAACAGGAGTTGATTCAACAGTTGCAGCGTATCGATTTTGAATCTTTAGAAAAACAAGAACATATGACTGATAGGCGTGTTTAATAAAATGTGTCAGACTATATTTCCCGTAGTATAGGCAAATTGATACGTATATTATCCTAGTTATGTAGTTTGTATTTATAGCAGTGCAATGGGGATAAGGTGTTGTTGAATATTGAATTTTGATATATTTCTTCAGGAAGAATCAATGTGTGGATAGGATACATCTTTCATTTATATTAACTATAAAGGAGTGTGTTGCAATGGTATTATATGAACAGCAATTAAAAACACAAGATGCGGTACAGAAGGAGCATTGGAAACGAGCATGGGAATCATATCGGCAGCAAGAAACAGGTGAACATGACAGCACTGAAGGTGTGATAAAAAAACTCATAGAGAACGGAATGCTTAGTGGACAAAGAGTTTTGGATATCGGCGGGGGGGCTGGCCGATATGCGATTCCTTTTTCTGAATATGCACAGGATGTTACGGTTACGGATATATCACCAAGAGCATTAGCGTATGCAAGACGATATGCTGAAAAAAAAGGATGCCAAAATATTCAGTATGTTGTGTTGGATTGGGATAAAATCAATATATCTACGTTGGGGTGGGACCGATATTTTGATTTCGTTTTTGCATCTATGTGCCCAGCGGTTAGAAGTAGGAAAGGGATAGACAATATGTCGGCAGTTTCAAAAGGATGGTGTCAGATTAATCAACTAATCTATATGGAGGATACTATTTTTGAAAAAGTAAAGATGCAATTTCCCGTTCAACCAGGATATGACCCACATAATGATAGAGCGGCACTGCAAGCTTTTTTTAATATACTTTGGGAACAGCAGTTTGATCCTGAAGTTACCTATTTACACCAGAGCGGATGCCAATCTGTTTCTGTTGATGAAGTTATTCCGTATTACCTTCGCCGACTGCAAGAAAATGTTAGTGAACAAGAACTTAGACAATTTTTAACTGGGTATAGCGAGGAGGGGCATTTATCTGTACATCAAAATACGATACTTTCGATGATACGCTGGAAAGTATCGTAGTAATATTAAATATACAAGAGCATGATAGTATTTGCAGATATGTATTTTTACAATTACAGTTATAATACGGGCATAATTTCCTTTTCTTTTTTATTGTTTGATTAAATTAGAAAAGGGAATTATGCCTTTTTTTTAAAAGGATAGAGAAAGAACCCATGTGTTCATCGAAGGATACACAATAAACCAATTGTTTTTTATAATGACGATAAGTATTTACCTATGTAATACATAGTAAAATAATATTTTACATATATTTAATGTTGGACATATAATAATATAAAATAGCTTTTTGTTGTACAAAAAGGGCGATAACCTGATAAAATTTAAAATTTCGAGTATATTTCTACGAAAGGGAGAATTTCTATGAAACGAGTCTTAGTTATTGGGGGCGTAGCGGCAGGAACCAAGACTGCTGCTAAATTCAAACGTCTTGATCAGCAGGCAGAGGTGATTCTTTTATCTAAGGGGCAAGATATTTCTTATGCAGGATGTGGACTGCCCTATTATATTGGCGGTGTTATCAACAGTTATAATGAACTTATCGTAAATACACCGCAGAAATATACGGCATTAACGGGTGTAACTGTTTATACCGGCTGGGAGGCAATTGCTGTAGATGTAGAAAATAAAGTTGTTACTGCACAGAGTCAAGAGGGAATAAAACAATTTTTTTATGATCAATTAGTTATCGCGACAGGTGCATCGGCCAGTGTCCCGTCTATTGCAGGCACCGATATGCCGGGATTTTTTACGCTGCGGACGCCAACGGATGCAGCACAGATTCTGGATTATATAGAAAAGCAAAATGTACAGCAAGCGATTGTCATTGGTGCTGGTTTTATTGGCTTGGAGGTCGCTGAAAATCTTTTAGCTAGACATATTCAGGTACGTGTAGTTGAAGCCTTGCCGCAAATTATGGCAAATGTGTTTGATTCAGATATGGCTCTATTAGTACAACGTCACCTGCAAGAAAACGGTATACAGATTTTGACGGGTGTTAAGGCTTCGGCAATGGTAGGAGAAAAAGTTGTACAAGGTTTACAGACTGATGCGGGAGTATTGGCGGCGCAGCTTGTTATTTCTGCAGCTGGAGTGCGCCCTAATACTGATTTTTTAAAAAATACAGGGATTGCAATGGTTAAGGGTACTATTCTTGTTGATGAAACATTGCAAACGAATGTTCCGGATATTTATGCTGTTGGTGATTGTGCTATGGTTTCCAATCGCTTGACTGGACAAGCTCAGTGGTCTCCCATGGGATCCAGTGCTAATATGGAAGGCAGGGTATTGGCGCAAATACTGCATGATGGGCAGGTACACTATCCGGGAGTATTGGGAACAGGCGTTATTAAGCTTCCGCTATTGAACTGCGGCAGAACAGGCTTAACGGAAGAAGCGGCAGTAAAAGCGGGTTTTCAGGCTTGTACTACGACGATGGTTACGGATGATAAACCCCATTATTATCCGGGTTCGGCTTCTTTTATCATAAAATTAATTGCTGATAAAAACACAAGGAAAATACTTGGAATGCAAGTTATCGGTGCGGGTGCTGTCGATAAAATTACAGATATTGCGGTAACTGCGATTTCGATGGGTGCAGCTTTGGATACTCTGGAATGTTTGGATTTAGCATATGCTCCACCTTTTTCAACGGCAATTAGTCCTTTTGTACAAGCTGTACATATCCTGCAAAATAAAATAAACGGCTTATATCATAGTTTAACTCCGTCAGAGTATAAAAGTGGGAAAGCTAAAGATTATGAAATTATTGATGTGTCGATACAGCCGGCGATTCCGGGAGCTCGTTATATAAATTTAACCGATGTTACCGGGCCTATTGCTGAGATTCCCTTAGATAAAAAAATTCTCCTTGTTTGTATGAAGGGAAAGCGTTCGTACTTACTGCAAACTCGGTTGCGGGCGTATGGCTATACCCATACATTAGCTTTGGAAGGAGGCCTTGCTGTGAATGATGTGAAAATTTCTTTTACAGGGCGCGGTATACCTGAAGAAGAAATTAAACGAGTCAAAGGACTTGGCTTTCTTCGCGATAAGACAACACCGGATTGTTTCAATGCACGAGTGATAACACGAAATGGAAAAATTACAGCGGCGGAAAGCTACGCTATTACAAAAGCGGCTGAATTATATGGCAATGGACAAATTGCAATGACCACTCGGCTTACTATAGAAATACAACATGTACCTTATGTTAATATCGAACCACTTTGTAATTTTTTGGCCAAAGCAGGACTGGATACAGGTGGTACAGGATCTAAAGTTCGGCCGATTGTATCTTGTAAAGGAACTACTTGTCAGTATGGATTGATAGATCCGTTTTCCTTGTCAGAAAAAATTCATGAACGTTTCTACAAGGGATATCACGACGTGTTATTGCCTCATAAATTTAAGATTGCGATTGGTGGTTGTCCCAATAATTGTGTCAAACCGGATTTAAATGATTTAGGCATCGTGGGCCAGCGGGTGCCGCTTCTTGATAAGACACAGTGCAAGGGGTGTAAGAAATGTATTCCCAGAGACACTTGCCCTATTCATATTTTACAATGTGATGAAGCGGGAAAAATTCTTCTGGATACAACACGCTGCAATCATTGTGGGCGATGTATAAACACCTGTTCTTTCCATGTTTTTGATGGATATATGGAAGGATATAAAATATACATAGGAGGTCGCTGGGGGAAGCAAATTAAACATGGAATCCCTATGGAAAAGATATTTGCTACGGAAGAAGAGGTATTGGAAACAATTGAAAAAGCGATTCTTCTCTTCCGGGAACAAGGAATTACAGGAGAACGATTTGCTGATACAATCACACGACTTGGCTTTGAAAATGTACAAAAACAGCTTCTTACAAATTCTCTTCTGCAGCGTAAGATAGAAAACCTTCAAGCTCGTGTTCATCTTAAAGGAGGCGCGACTTGTTAAAATAAATAGAGGAAGATGTATCTATCACATGGTGAAAGGCAGGGGGAAAAGATGATTTGGAATATGTTGTTTCATATTGATGAAATAAAAAAGTGGTCATTGGTCATCGGTAACATTAATAATTTTTTAAATGAGATAAAAAAACAGCCACATCATATTTATGTTATTGTAAATGCAGATGCCGTAGCGGGAATTATGGAAAAAAATCTGCGCTTACAGGAAGTGATACATGTATTAAGTACGCAAGGTGTGTATTTTGAATTTTGTAGAATAGCGTTGCGGGGGCATGCTATACAAGAGGCGGATTTGCCAATAGAAATAAAAGTTATACCCAGCGGAATTAAAAGAATAGTGGAATTGCAAATGGATGGCTATGCTTATATAAAACCATGACAGCATAGTAAATCATATATTATATATTTTTTACGTGTCATTATGTGTATAATATGTAAGAAAGGCGGAGATACCATGCATTGTAAAAACATAGGGATTTACGTTTTAGCACTGGTGCTGCTGGTTATCGGACTATACCGGCATGACTATATATATGTTTGGCAGAAGGCATCTACTATTTGTCTGGAGTGTATCGGTATTGGGTAAGCGTGAAATTATACAGTGCATTACAGCAGCTGCTTGTAATTTTAACGTTTCTGGGTTTATGAATGGCCGTATTTTTCGAGAGGAGAGTAAGGCTGTTTGTGTACCCGGGTTAAATTGTTATTCTTGTCCGGGAGCCGTTGCGGCATGTCCGCTGGGGGCATTACAAAGTGCCTGCAGCGGGACTGTATTGCGCATACCTTTTTATGTCTTAGGTACATTATTGCTGTTTGGCATTATATTTGGGCGATTCATTTGTGGCTGGCTTTGCCCTTTTGGTCTTATTCAAGATTTGTTATATCGCATTCCAGGACCCAAAATAGAACATGTACCGGGGTTATCTGTATTGCGCTGGTTTCGTTATATGATTGCTATTTTGTTTGTATGTATTCTGCCAGTTGCAGCTTACTTGATCAGCGGTATCGGTGAACCTGCTTTCTGTAAGTATATCTGTCCTGCGGGAACGCTGGAAGCGGCAGTGCCGCTGTTATTATTGGATCAGTCTCTAACCGCAGCAGTGGGATGGATAACTGGTTGGAAATTTTTCCTTTTGGGAATTTTTCTGGTTTCTATGATTTTTATTTATAGACCTTTTTGTCGATTTATTTGTCCGCTTGGCGTTTGGTATGGATTATTTAATCATCGGGCTGCGTTGGGAATTTCTGTACTTGAAGAGCATTGTACACATTGCGGTATTTGTCATCGAGTATGTCCTATGGAAGCGACTATTGCGGGTAATGCAGAATGCATTTCTTGCGGAAAATGTACAGATAGTTGCCCCTCTTCTGCAATTTATTTTCGTAATCCTATCAGATACGGTGGACCTACGGAGGAAAAAAATAAATGAAAAAGATTATTGTATTTTGTATAGCCGTTATGTTGTCGACGTCTATAATGGGCTGTGCTGCACAGGAATCTTCTCCTAAAGAAGGCAACAATTCACAGCATCAGACGGCGGTCAATACAAAAGCGGATGAGAAAGCTCCTAATTTGCAGTTGAAAACCTTGGATGGTAAAAAGACTTCAGTAAAACAATTGTATCAAGATAAACCTGTATACTTAAATTTTTGGGCCTCATGGTGTCCGCCTTGTGTTCAAGAAATGCCGCATATTGAACATTTACAAAAAGAATATGGAAGCAAGCTTCATTTTGTGGCGGTTACTGTTGATGAGAATCCAAGTGATGCAGCTGATTTTATTAAAAAAAATAGTATAACTATGCCAGTATATACAGGAGATTTAAAAGCTATAACACAGCAATACGGTGTATCAGCAATCCCTGTGTCAATTATTATTGATACAAATGGAAAAATTATAGCAAAACGTGTAGGAGGGATGGATGAACAAGAACTGAAAGAATTTTTGGCACCTGTTTTAAACAAATAGGATAATAAATATTTAATGTTTTATTATAAATAATACAACTTGACCATTACAGAGAACGGTGTGATAATAAAAAAAAGCAAAGGTGCTTGCAGGCACCTTTGCTTTTTTGCTTTTTGGCAATATGTTTTAATATTAAAATATGTAATAAAATACATCAAAAATGCTCTTGCATTATGTATAAGAATAGAGAGCGTTAGCATAACATAGGAGATTTTGTCTTTACGGGGGGAATAATTAATATGAATATTAAACAGTGTGTACATGATAATGTTGATGAAATCGCTGACTTACATCAGTATTTTCATATGTATCCGGAATTATCTACAGAAGAGTTTCGCACGATGGAATATATTCAAAAAAAGTTAAAAGAGTACAATATTCCATCAGTACATATAGAAAAGGGCGGAATATTGGGGATTATTGATAGTGGTAAACCGGGGAAAACATTATTGTTACGAGCGGATATAGATGCTTTGCCAATTACAGAATCAGACATTAATATATCAAAACAAAAAAAATATATATCCCAGAATAAAGGAATTATGCATGCTTGTGGGCATGATGGTCATACGGCAATGCTGTTAGTGGAGGGGAAAATATTACAAGAAAATCATAATGAATGGGAAGGTAAAGTAGTATTGATGTTTGAAGAAGGCGAAGAAAACGGCAGCCGGTATTTGCTTCAATTTTTTGCATATTTTGAGAAGCATGCTATTCATATAGATGGATGCTACGGTACACATGTCAGATGGGATATTCCTTCGGGAAAAATAAGTATTATAACTGGGCCGGCAATGGCGGGTGTATTTGCTTTTGATATTACATTGATAGGAATTGGCGGACACGGTTCCCGGCCTGATTTGGCTGTTAATCCGATTGATTGCTTTGCAGCTATTTATAACGGAATCAATACTATTCGTATGCGGAATATATCTCCGCAGCATTGTCTGACTGTATCTATAGGAAAACTTAAAGGTGGTGATCGGATAAACGTGATATCTGATATGCTGGAATTTGGGGGAACTGTACGATATTTTAATGAAAATGATGGCCAGCAGTTTAAAGAAAATTTAGAACGCATTCTAGAAAATGAATGCAGCAATTTTGGCTGCCGATATATCGTCAATAAAAAATCCTTGAATTATGTTTTGCGCAATAATGAAGATTGTGCCAGAATTGCTTGTAATGCAATTGCAAAGGACTTGGGAGAAGATGTTTTATATGAGGGACAGCCTTGGATGGCTTCAGAAAGCATGGCTCTTACACTTCGGGTATATCCGGGTGTGTTTTCATTTACTGGTATTGCTAATGCGGAAATTGGCAGTGGAGCCAATCATCATACAGCCGCTTTTGATATAGATGATGCAGGATTGGCGACGGGAGTTGCTGCGGCTATTGCCTACTCTTTGGCATTTTTGGCGTATACACAGCCTATTTCCTTTACGGCGCAATCTATAGAGTAAGCTTGTTTTTTACCATATAGAATTTATTTATCGTCTTTATACGTTTTTATAATAAGGGAGGTAAGACAGATCATTATTTCTGTCTTACCTCCCTTATTATAAAAACGTATATTTTAGAAATTAAAATGTTATAGGGTGCGCCCCGTCAAGAACAGACACATTCAGCACGGACAGAATCTTTGCAGAAACGCATAGCAGACATTGTTTTTTGAAAGAGTGTGGATATATCCCAGACGAGTATTTCTTAAAGGTATCACGAGCACAGCCGGAAGCAAAACTTTTATCTTTAAATTTGTTATTAATGATTTTTAGTTCCATGTCGTTTGTGCTTTTCGAGGGAATCATTTTTGCAGTGGCCCATATTAAACTGGTTAATTCATCAATTGTAAAGAGAATTTTTTCCATCTCATGCGCTGGCTTACGAATACTGCATATGCCATATCCGTGACAACATACTGCATGAATACAAGCTGTGTCAGCATCAATTTTCTTGAGTAATTCAGGAACTTTCTGGCAATGCTGATTTGGATACATTTCAAAATCAATGTTATGCAGTAATCTGACAAGTCCCTAAAAGTCAACTTCTTCATAATATCCCATTTCATTACCATGCCATCGCATTACACTTCCGGCGGGTAGTCCATGAAAAATATGAAACGGATCGGTATTATATTTTTTATAACCGTTATGAGTACTATAGCATGATATAGCTTGCCATTTTAGAGCCAGAATGGCACTATATGGATACTATCAGTTTTATGAAAATATTTTGGAAGTGTTATGATGAGGAGTTTGCATGTTGAATTTAACCATTGATCGTAGTATTCGCATCCCTATTATTCGTCAATATTTACCATCAAATTAAGAAATTAATATTAAGTGCAGCGTTGAAAACTGGAGATAAATTACCTTCTTCATGTATGTTGGCAGGAAATTTTCATGTTTCCAGAAATGTAGTGTGAGAAGCGTATCCGCTGTTTCTGGCAGAGGGATATATTTGTCAGCAAGTTACGCAGCGGTACATATGTATCCGGAGATATATATGTAGAAAAAGAAAGACAAGAAGTTTAAATGGTGCCGCAGATCATGAAGAATGAATTCAAAAACAACAATCTTGATTTTTTGCTGTACGAATTGAAGATGCCATTTTGTCGAGAGCATTGCAGGAATCCTTCATGGCATGTAAAAAATCATGTAAAAGGTATAGTGATTATTTTAATTCAGCATACGATCAACCTACACTAGCGTGTTTTTTGGAGTCAGGATTGATAAAAATATATTTAAAATGAAAAAAATATACTTAAAAAATGCATTTTGCGTATAGAGGCATTAAAAAAATATTTCGGTACTTGTGTTGCTGCTATAGGAGAAAATACAAGATTATATTTAATTGCGGAATTTTTGGTATAGAATTTACAAAAAAATGCATTGATTTTTTTACAAGCAATATATTCTTATTTATCCGATTTAGGAATATTCTATGTTTCCGGCATATCTTAAGAATTAATTAATTATTGGGTATAGTCTTCATTTGTTGGAAAATTGTATTGTACAATACGCTGAAATTTTTTATCGGATAGTGAAACAATACACGGGGGCAGGATGATTATATCCTTGTGTGTTTGCAATACACTTGTGTATGTAGTAATCTAGAATTAAATATATTTATATGAGGTGAAATATATGAAACTGACTGTTCTTGTTGATAATAATACCCTAATTGATCGCTATTTTTTTGGAGAACCAGCTTCGTCCTATTATTTAGAAGAAGGGGACATAAAATTATTGTTTGATGTTGGATATACGGATATATTTATTAAAAATGCTCAAAAAATGAATATAAATTTAGATAATGTAAACACTCTCGTAGTGTCTCATGGGCATAATGATCATGTTGGCGGGTTGGCAGATTTAATTCGATATTATGCGGCGGCTTTTGTAGAGCGCGGAAAATATAATAAACCGCGATTGATTGCACATCCGTTGACCTTTTGTGATAAATATGAGGGAAAAAATGAAATAGGATCGGTAATTAAAGAACATACGCTGCAAAAACATTTTAATGTCACATTAAGTAAAGATGAAATATGGCTGACAGATAAGCTTGTTTTTTTGGGAGAGATTAAGCGAAGAAATAATTTTGAAAATAAGCGGCCTATAGGAACCATTATGAGTCAAAATGGCTGGGTAGATGATTTTGTGTTAGATGATTCTGCATTAGTATATAAATCTTCTGATGGATTAGTTATTATAACAGGATGTTCACATGCGGGTATTTGCAACATTATAGAACAAGCCAAAATAATTTGTAAGGATACAAGAATAGTCAATATCATAGGAGGATTTCATTTACTTAATCCGGAGAAATACATTCTTGAGGCTACGTGTGACTATATGAAACAAAATAATATACAAAACATCTCTCCGTGTCACTGTACTGATTTAAACTCTAAAATAGCATTATCTAGAGATATTCCTATTCATGAAGTGGGAGTAAGTACCTTGTTTGAATATAGTTAAATGATATTTTTACTAATGAACAAAAAGCCTTTATATATCTGCGACATAGGAGATGTATAAAGGCGGTTTTTATATTGTATGTCTGTTCCTGTTATCATCTATGATTTTCTAAAATTGATTTTAGGATACGTTCCATTCCCGTTTTAATAATAGAGCGCGGCATAGCGAGATTTAAGCGGACAAATCCTGCGGCATTACCAACAAACAGGGCATCACCGCCTTCCAGAAGCACACCGGCTTTATTGGCAAAAAACAACGGTACGTTTTTTTCATCGTTGAGATAGGCATTAAAGTCGACCCAGGCTAGATATGTCGCATCAGGGATTTCAAAAACTGCTTGAGGAAGATTTGTTTCAAGGAAACGTTTGACATATTGAAAATTATCATCTAAATATGTTTTTAATTGATCGAGCCAGTCAAGACCGTCGGTATATGCCGCTTTATGAGCAGCAATGGACAGCGGATTAACCAATCCCACATTTTTGTCATTAGACATAAATATTTTACGTATAGTAGGATCACGAATAATAATATCAGAAAACATTAACCCTGCTATATTAAATGTTTTACTGGCAGACATGCAGGTAATAAGTTTCGCATAAGCAGGCATGATTTTACCCATAGGAATATGTTTTTTTCCTTGGCGGATAAGATCACAGTGAATTTCATCAGATATAATCCAAAGGTCATATTTTTCTGCAATAGCAGCAATTTTTTTAGATTCCTCTGTAGTCCACATGCGGCCTGTTGGGTTATGCGGATTGCACCATAAGATAACCTTCATTTTGGGGTCGGATGCTTTTTTTTCAAAATCTTCAAAATCAATAGTAAAATGTCCTTTCATATCACGTTTCAGAAAAGAACGAACTAGTTCACGGCCATTATAATCTGCAGCGTGTTTAAAATAACCATAAGCAGGTGCCGTGATTAAAATTTTTTCATTTTTTTCTGCTAAGTCCCCGAGTAATTCGTAAAGAGCAGGAATGACACCTGCTGAAAACATCAATTCTTCTTTGGGAAATGTCCATTCGTATTGTGTTTTGCACCAATGGGAAAATGCTTCATAGTAGTCATCGGAAAACACCATACTATAACCGAATATACGTTTATCAACCCGATCTTTGATTGCTTGGCAAATAGGGGGAGCGGTTGCAAATTCCATATCGGCAACCCACATGCGAATAAATTCGTCATCTTTAAACGGAAATTTTTTATCAGGTCCTGCATGGAAAATATAACCGCGAAACCCATCGGTGTTCAGGGCATTCGTATGTCTTCTTTCGATTATTTCATCAAAATTATATTTCATTGTTGTCTTCATCCTTCCTGAATATAATATATTGGGTCTATATAAGGTTCGTACATTTGATTATGCGCTAAAATACGAATTTCGTCATACTTTCCGGATTTTACAATCATAGTATGACAAAATTTTTATCAATTTTCAAATAGAATATATTTTCATTTGAAGAAACTTTTATTTAAATATATTTCGTTTCAAGCGATTTTTATATAAAATTATTTTATAATTTTATTAATTTATCAAATGAGACGTTTTTGGGGGATTTATTTATCTTGAATTGTAAAATGAAGTGCGACAAGTAATAAAAATAGCTCATAGAGCTGACCTCGTGTAAAATGAAGTTACCACACACCATTAAACGGAGGTTATCTTATGAGCTACCACCATTTTAGCATGTTTGACCGTGCGCGTATACAAGCACTTCATACTCTTGGTTATTCAATTAGACAAATTGCTATACAGACAGGACGACATCATTCGAGTATCGCACGGGAATTAGTTCGTAACACAACAAAAGATATCTATATAGCAGAGGAGGCTCATCAATGCTATAAAAAGCGAAGAATCCATTCCAAACCTCGTGGCAAGTATGATAAAACTATCGCGGCTATAGTGGAAGAAAAACTGCTTTTAACATGGTCTCCTGAGCAAATTGCACAAACAGCTGCCTTAGGAAAAGTCAGTTTTAAAACCATATATAACTGGATGTATCAAGGGAAACTTTCCCTTGACGAAACGGTATTTCGACACAAAGGAAATCGTCGTTGTCCACCAGAAACGCGTGGTACATTTGTAGCCGGTCTATCAATTTCTGATCGACCGAAAGAGGCAAAAGATCGGCAGATATTTGGACATTGGGAGCTTGATTCTATGGTTTCAAGCCGCGGAAAAAGCAAAGGTTGTTTTGCTACTTTTGTAGAGCGAAAAAGTCGGCTGTATATAGTGCTAAAAATGTCAGACCGCTCTTCCCTTAGTATGCAGAAAGCGATTGAATATCTCTACAGCATCCTACCCTTGAACGCTTTTAAAACAGCAACGACAGATAGAGGAAAAGAGTTCTCCTGTTATAAATCAGTAAAAGAAAAACTAGGAATTGACATGTATTTTGCAGACCCCTATTGTTCCTGGCAGCGGGGCAGCAATGAAAATTCCAATGGATTACTCAGAGAATTTTACCCTAAGATGACCGATCTTTCTCTCGTAGACGAAAAGGAACTCATACACAATGTATTTCTGATTAATTCAAGACCACGAAAATGTTTAGGTTGGAAATCTGCTATTGAAGTCTTTTTACACGAACTGTCGCACTTGACTTGACAATTCGCCTTATA
>JGI20225J20221_1000547_pt1 | contig 60801 bp, 54 predicted proteins | sample BioMet4_FD_20221 | JGI IMG/M metagenome (IMG submission 20221) | reverse complement strand
AATATAAGCAATAACTTCAGGGTTTGAAGCACACTGGGCAAGAATCTCTTCGCGTTTCATTAAAGGTAAGAATAACTCATTGTAGATCCAATTTTTCCTCAGAAAGAGGAAAAATTGTGTAACTCTAAAAAGGCTACCTGAATAGTTACTATTTTTATTGTATTTTCATTTTTAGTATTTTTATTGTATTTTCATTTTTACTTCAAAATAAAACTCGTATGTTCACTTTTTAATTGTGCCTTAAGCTTTTATTTTTCAGATTTAATTTTTTCCGGAAAACACTTCAGAAAGCTCAGAATTTTTGAAATCTGTACGGGCCTGCTGTCTCTCAAGAGGAAACCATGTAGAACTGGATCCAAGGATTTTTGTGAAACTATTTCCTTCATTTTTGCTACCTTTTGACTCTATTCTCTTTTAATTTTATAATAACTAATTAACCGGCTTACGGTAGCTTATTACCTAGTTATTATATATCAATATTTCCCTTTATAATAAAGCTTTCACATCTTTGAAGATTTAAAAAACAGGCTACAGATTCACAATATTAGGTTTTGATTCTCCGTAGAAATGAATTCCTTTAAGGTTTCATTAAGAGCCGTTAAGAGACAGAAGGAGTTCAGCTTTGAGCTTTTCGGTCAGTTGCTTCGGGTCTATGCTTCTAAAAAAGGCAGGAGTTCCTTTTTGAACTTCCACATATTCTTTCTTTTTGATATTCTCCAGCACAGAATAGAACAGAATAGATTTTAGATCTTACCGCTGGGTAAATTCATGGATTTCACTTGCTGTAGCTTCATTCAAACTCAGGAATCCGACATAAATTTTTGCCTTATTTCTGTAACCCCCAGCTTCCTGAGTTTGCGAGTTTGATTTCCATTGCCCCCTGTACTCCCCCTGCACTATTTTTGTTCAGACAGTATTATCAAGCTTCTTCAGCGTTGTAAGCATTATTTGCAGGCTCTCCTTGTATGCAAGGATATCCTCTTCATCCAGCCTTCTGAGAATCTCGAAGGTATTTTCTTCAAGTTCTCCTATGAACCATTCCCTGTAAGCTCTTCCCTTTTCGGTGAGAGAAATAAGGGTTTTTCTCCGGTCCTGAGGGTCTTTTTTCCTGCAGACAAGCCCTTCTCTTTCCAGAGCATCGATCATGCTTGTCAAGCTTCCCTTCTGAAGATCAAGGCATTTTCCCAGGGTTGTAGGCATAATATTGTCTACTGACCCAATAATCATAATCGCTCGATTCTGATTTTTATTGAGGTTATACGGATTGTCCCCTGGTTTGTGAAATATTTTGGCAAAATTTTTTTGAAACAGATTAATAATCTCAAACTGGAGTTTTACTGTTTCTTTTATCTTTTCTTCCTTCATTGGTATCACAGTTAGGGTCTTGAAGTCATAATTCGGATGATAAAGGCAGAATAGTAGCCATTAGAGGTCTTTTTACGAGACATTGATTATCCAGTAGATTTGTTTGCGAGGTGTTCTTAGTTGAATCTGCTGGTTCTAACAGGCTTTATTGATTTTCTTGAGTCAGACTGGATTTTAATATCTCTATCATCCGAATTGACCGTTTTTAATTTTACAATTCAGTTTCTTACTGTTAGATTTCAAACTAAAAAGGAACTGGGTTTATTTATATTTTATGATTTGATAATTATGTCATATTCAAGCATCAAGCGTCCTGGTGTAATAAAAGTTTTTTTGCGGTTTCCCATTCGTTAACTCTCAACTTTTTCCTGTAACTCACATTCCGAACCCCGACACTCTTGTGTCAATATACTGTACAAAAAGATCATTTTACTGATATAAAATCAATAAAATGGCCAATAGTCAAGTATTGTATTCCTATTCTGGCAGAGGTTTGAAATACGGACTGTAATATCCAAATCATGTAAAATCTCCAGAAAAGAAGAAGGAGAAGGCATTAATAAAAACCTTAAAACATGGTTTACACTATTGCAGGAAACGGGAAGGAACTAAAAGCATCCTTTGAACCTTAAATAACAACTAGAATTCAAAATCGAAAAACATTTTCTGTTTTCAGCATTTTCCTCCCACCGCCCCCTCTTTTATCATACACCTCAAATACATCTGCGCCCACACAAAAGCAATCACTGAACCAATCACCGTACCCACAACCAATCCCCACCATACTCCAGGCAACCCCCAGTCAAATCCGAATGCAAAAAGTAAGGAAAAGAAGAGAGTCATAACAAGGCTCCGCAGAAGGGTAGCAGCAAGGGCGCTTGTGCCTTTTCCTGCACCCTGGAAAAGAGAACCTGAGAGCATTCCGAAGGTGACGACTGGATAGAAAAACGTCATAATTTTAAGGAGCCTTGTCAGCTCAGGAGCTATGCGAGCCGCATTTTCGGTATGTGTGAAGACAGCAGTAATATCTGAAGCAAAAAGGTACACTACAGCGGCAATTATCGTTTCTACGAGAAAACCGATTTCAATTGCATAGATAAGGGTATTCTGTGCCTTTTTAAAGTTTTTCTCCCCAAAGGCAGCCCCACTTATCGAGACCACAGCTATTGAAATTCCTATAAGAGGAGCAACTGCAATACTTGTTACTCTCCAGGCTGTGGCGTAAACTGCAACTCCGTCCGTACTGCCAACGGTTGCGATAACAAAGTTCATTATAAGCGCAGTCAGCGCCAGAGCAAGCTGTTCTATAGATGAAGGAATTCCTACTCGGAAAATATCCCTGATAATTGATTTGTCGAATTTGAAAGAACGAAACCTGAAAGAAACGTAGGTATCTTTTTTAATGAAAAACCAGTAGAGCATCAGCAGCCCCGAACTGGCAAAAGAGATAACTGTAGCTAAGGCTGCCCCTGCGATCCCAAGCTCCAGAGTGTATATAAAAATTGGGTCAAGCACTATATTAAGGCCTGAACCAAGAACCATGGATCTCATAGCTCTTTTTGAATCTCCTTCACTTCTAAGGATGGAATTCGCAATATTTGTAAAGAAGAAAACAAAACTGCCTGCAAAAATCACCCTGGCATATTCAACTCCGAGCTCTGTTGTTTTTCCGGCTCCGCTGTACATGAAAAGATCCTTTATAAGCGCAAGTCCAAGAACAGTAAGGGCAACTGTGAGGATGAGCATTATCACGAAGGCGTGAACTGCAACATTATCCGCGCCTGTTTTATCCCTGGCTCCTATGCGTCGAGAAATTGCAGCCCCTCCTCCGACCCCTAACCCGCTAGTAAGCGCCATCTGGATTACATAAAAAGGAAAAGCAAATCCAACAGCAGCCAGGGCATCAGCTCCAAGCCCGGAAACCCAGAAGGTATCAGTAAAGCTGTATATGGTCTGGACAGACATAGCAACTATTATGGGAATTGAGAGCTTGACAACGGCTTTTCTGGGATCACCGAGGAGAATACTCACTCCTTCTGTACTTTTTTGAAGGACTCCCTCTTTTTCTCCCCTCCTGTCCCAGGAGTGTTCGTCAGCGTCTTCGCTTCCGATTAATGGTCCACTGTTCATTCTCTCCCGCCGTTTTTCTCCCCTTGCCTTTAAAATCAAGTGTACTTTGTCTGCTCTTTTCTGTTCTCTTCTGCCTTTAACGTTTCCTTATATATCAGACACTCCTCATTATTTACCCAGACTAAACATAAAAAGAATAAGTTTTTCTGATATAGTGCCGGATTAAATCCATGAAAACTGGCATCTTTTTTCGTTAGTACATGTTAATTATTCTGGACAGGAAGCATTCCCTTATTAGAAACCTTTATTCAATAAACATCTGTTTGAGATGGTATCTCAACAGGTAAATATTGTAATCAAAAAACTGTGACCTTCTTTTGTCCAGTTCTACATACCTAATATTGAAGAACTTCTCGGAGTTATGGAGAGGTCTGAGATATGGAATCTTCATTTCGATGGAGAGAGTCATGAGCTTTATATATAAAAAAGTAATACTCAAAACCATCTTTTATTGAATCGCTATTTACTGTTAGGCTTATTGACCACATATAGAGACGAAAACAATATGAAAACAGTAATATATAAAAGTCAATGTTTTAAAAATAATCAGTTTCCCTTTTCTTATATGGTAAAAGAAATCACGATTTATCGTCTCATAGCCTAACACATGGAAATTTTATTTAAAATCGTATCTTTGTGCAAATTTCTGGAACAAAAAGGTGAATATTATGTTTTCCAAGTCAGAGTTCAGAGAAATAGTAAAGTCTATGGGTCTTGTTTTTGGAGATATTGGAACAAGCCCCATTTATACTTTGACCGTTATTTTCCTTCTAACAAGACCTACACACACTCACATAATAGGAGTTTTATCGTTAATTATCTGGACACTTATCGTACTTGTGACTATGGAATACGCCTGGCTTGCAATGAGTCTGGGTAAAAAAGGGGAAGGAGGTACAATAGTCTTAAAAGAAATACTCGTTCCTCTGCTCAAGTCAAGTAGGAATGTAGCTCTGGTCACATTGTTAGCTTATATAGGAACATCTTTCCTCATGGGAGATGGAGTAATTACCCCTGCAATAAGTATTCTGAGCGCAGTCGAGGGTTTGCGAATCATTCCTCAGTTCGAAAATATAGGTCAGGGAACTATTATACTTATTTCTGCCGTAATTGCAATAGCACTTTTTTCAGTTCAGAGCAAGGGAATAGAAAAAATTACATGGGTTTTTGGACCTATAATGGTTCTATGGTTTGCAGCTATCGGATTTTCAGGTGTCGCCTCTATTTTCTATACACCAGAAGTACTTAAAGCCATCAATCCTTATTATGCTATCAGGTTCCTTCTGGATAATGGGATTATAGGATTTTTTGTACTATCCGAAGTCATCCTGTGCGCTACAGGAGGTGAAGCATTATATGCTGATATGGGACACCTGGGAAGAGAGCCTATCTTAAAAGCCTGGAGATTCGTATTTGTAGCATTGGTTTTGAATTATCTTGGGCAGGGTGCATTTCTTATTCGAAACCCGGGTTCGACAAATTTTTTGTATCAGATGATAAACCAGCAGGCAAACATTTTTTATATCCCGTTCCTTCTCCTGAGCATCGTAGCTACAATTATCGCTTCTCAGGCTATGATAAGTAGCATGTTCTCTATAGTATATCAGGGAATAACAACCCGGATAATTCCAATGCTGAAGATTGATTATACCTCCGGGGTATTTAAGTCCCAAATCTACATAAGTACCGTAAACTGGTTACTCCTCGTTTCTGTATTATTTATGATGCTTATATTCAGAGAATCGAGCAGACTTGCAGCTGCATACGGCCTGGCAGTTACAGGAACTATGTCTATTACGGGCATAATGATGACTTCAATATTTTATCACAGAAAAAACATAACCAAAGCTCTTATTTCGCTATTTATAACGTTTATTGATACAGTGTTCCTTCTCTCAAATAGCTATAAAATCCCTCACGGAGGTTACTGGTCAGTCATCATAGCACTTTTCATCCTCTCTCTTATACTCATATATACGTCGGGACAAAAGAAGCTGTATAAGCTGATGAAGCTCATGGGGTCCAAGGACTTTCTTGAAAAATATAATCAGGTCTATGCTACTCAAAATAAAATAATGGGGAATGCACTCTTCTTTACACGCGACATCGAAAGAATTCCACAGTATATTTCCCATGTAATGTTTAAAAACAACATCATTTACGAAAACAACATTTTTATTTCCATTGTCAAGTCTGACAGTCCTTTCGGAATAGAAACCTCGTTCACAAAAGAACCGGCAAAAGGGTTAAAAATTTTGGAGATACGAGCGGGATATATGGAGATTGTTGATGTTGAAAAGATCCTTAAAGACCAGGGCATTGGTGAAAAAACCATTTTCTACGGAGTAGAAGATATCTTTACTAATAATTTAATCTGGAGAATCTTTTCCATAATTAAAAAGGTATCGCCCTCCTTTGTCCAGTTTTACAAGCTCCCTACTGACGAACTTCATGGGGTTATGACGAGGTTCGAAATGTAAAACGGGATTAAAAACGGACATATACATTCCCGGCCTTCAACCCGGATTTAAGACGAGAATAAGTCCACATGAAATTAGGGTAGTGACCAGAAACCCTAGTGTCGAGTCAACCGCAAAATGTCGTATAAAATCAATTGCAATTATTCGGAAATCGGTAAATCCTCGAGAATTGACGCGACACTAGTTTCATGATTCTCTTTGTTTTTCTCGTGATCACACATGGCATTGCAGCAACTGAAGGTAACATATACACAAATATAACATGTACACAAATAATACGTACACAAATAACACGTACACAAATTTGAGCGTCTGTAAAGCTGAAAAGATGATCGAAGAGGAAGTGTCTTCATTCTTGATGTCCGTACTCCGGCTGAATTCATTGTAGCTCATATAAAAAGAGCAGTAATGATTATCAATAGGCAAGCCTTAAGAATCCACCTGGAGAGCCTGCTTTGCCTCCCATAAAACAGATAAAAAATTTTATAGTTGCCGGCAAATCGAACAGAAGAGTTGTCAGATGATTGTAATGCAAAGATACTTGTCTATTCTTCTGCGTTAAGAGCAGTTTAGTTGAATTATCTTCACATTCAAGCTTATTCACAAAACTGCTTGCAACAAGATATCCGGTGTCTATCCAGAATTTGATTTTCCCTCCCTACTATTGACATTCATGTAGCCTGCGTTTACCAGAATCCTGCTCGCATTGACACTTCGGCTTCTAGTCTTGCTAATGACGCAGGACACGACAGGACGCAGAAAACTGCTGAAAAGAATGCATGGATTATAATACATATGGCTTATATGGCTGTAAAGTTGCGCAGTTTCTTTTTTATAAATATCTTTGAATATTGGTTACATCATATGCTCAAATAAAATACTTGTGGCCAAATCTTCCAACTATCAAAGATCAAGCAATAATTTCAAACTCAAAGTTAGTTTAAAAATCGCATTTTTAGAGAATATGGACACAAAGATTATAAAGAATTTGAAATGAGTAGTTTATGGAGTTCAAAAGTGCTTTCCAGATAACCCGAACTCCATAACAGAAGCCCCAGGAGGCAGTTACCATCTTAGCTTTGCATATTATATTTAAGCTTGCCTGATTCTGCGTCCTGGGTAAAATAAAGAAGAGAACTTTTGACTTAGAAGATATAGCAGGAATCAATTATATTTATCCTTAAAGGGTGATGACAATGAATAAAACAATAAAATATATGATTGTTTTTGTTGGAGCAGTTTCTTTGATAATGTTAAGTGTTCTAGCGTTGTCAGGTTCGCAAGATGGTATTAAACAAGCAAATAGTCCCTTACAAGAGAATAATAAACTTACAAATAATGATATGCCTTTATACAGCGAATCCAGTGCATCCCTTGTACCACTAAGTTCTAAGGAACTAAGCAACAAATCGTATACAATTTTAGTAGGTACAGTGAAGGAAATAAATCCAAGCAGGTGGAATTCTGACGACGGAAAAAGACCTAATGGTATTGATTCATTTAGCCTGGAGCATCTTATCTACACAGATATCACTATAAGTGTAGACAAGTATCTTAAGAATCCACTGTCATCCAAAGAGGTGACAGTAAGAGTTGATGGTGGAACAGTTGGAAATGATACCTATATGGCTATGTATGAACCAAGCTTTAACTCTAATGAAAAAGTTTTACTTTATCTAATAAAAGACGCTACCAACCGTACTAAGGATATTAGTCCTGAGCATTACAGAGTTACAGGGTGTATGCAAGGTAAGTTCACATTAACTGATGATGGGAAAGCCGTAAGACCTGATAAAACTGTCAATCAGGATGAATTATTGAACGCAATCAAAGAATAAAACCAGCTTGTATAACTCTGCTTTTTCACAAAACAAAGAAGATAAGAGGGTAATTCTGTAACTTATGGCATTGCCTCCCCTCCCACAACCTCCGGCAATTTAGCTATAATCTGGTTTTCTTTTTATACACGCAGGTATAAATACGCACAATAAACGCACATACATATTAACACGCCCGCACAATGTTAGTTCTAGAATTAACACTCCTGAAACCGTTAACGTTTTTTTAAGATAAACGCCGCTACTAATGCGAATACCAGGCTCGTCAACCTAAATCCAGGCAGGGATTCTTCTACAGGATACGATTTTGTTTCGACCTTTATAGGTAGATTAAGCGTATAATCTTCGGCGTTTTCAGTATCTTCCCCGAAATAATAAACCACCCTTCCCTCAACATTAAAGTCTCCAGGCTGGTTGGTTTCAATCCTTACCTCAATGTCCCTGCCCTGTCCGGGTTCAAGCTCGTAGGTTGTCGTATACTGTCCTGCGCCAGACTGGACAAACTCCGAAGAAGAGACGCTCATTCCTGAAGGTGGAATTATTATGACCTGGACGTGCATGACAGGTTTTGTGATAAGATTAACGGCTGAAAGCTTAAGCAAAATGTCTTCCCCAGAAACAACCCTGGTCTTTTCACCATGAAGATTGACACTTGCAGAGGGAGGTGCAGCAGATTTTGAATTTTCAGTTGATACCGAACTTTCCAAAGCCTCTTTTTTTACAGGTTCGGATTGTACATATGTGTTATTCTCTACTATAGTGTACTCTGAATGTTCTATATGATACGAATTTCCTGTGCGATGTGAAGAATCGTTCTCTGTATCCTCTACGACTCCTATATCTCCTGAAGTTTGATTTTCCGTACCTTCGGTTCCTACGTCCTCATCCACTGAAGACTGATTTTCCGGGTTCTCGGAGGACACCGTTTCGTTATTTTCCGAGGAATTTGTTTCGGTTTCCTCGACGGATTTTACTCCTGTATCTTTCGAAGAATTTGTTTCGGTTTCATCATCAGGTTCTATTTCCGTATTTTCCGAGGAATTTGTTTCGGTTTCATCATCAGGTTCTATTTCCGTATTTTCCGAGAGATTTGTTTCGGTCTCTTCATCAGATGCTATCTCCGTATTTTTAGTGGGCTGAGTTTCTTCGCTTTCGGTCTCATTATTTTCTGAGCTTTGCGTGTCTGCATCTTCATAGGATTCTAACTGCTCGTCGGAGTTCTGTGCTTCCTCTAAAGGCTGCTTTTCTTCTGAAGCCTCTGTTTTATTCTCGTAAGAATTTGCCGAAATATTAGATGACGCACATACACACGAAATGTTACTTACCAGGAAACAACCAATCAAAAGATAAACTATTAGAGTTTTTAAAATAGCCCTCTCAGACATTCTATCACCTTTTTTGGGCTGCCGTCTGTAAATATCCAGTATAAGCTTATAGTCACGAGGCTAAATAATGCAACTACTCAATGAGGTTCAATGAAGGTTTTTGTTGCAACAATTACAGGCGTGACTATAAGTGAAAGGTTTCTCTGGATTACGGATGCCTTTCTTAACTACAAAAATTTAAAAAAGGAAAAATGTATGTATTTTCCCCGCAATTGCGTTTAAACGCTTTTGTAACCTGATTTTACTTCCTCTTAATAGCATAAACTCCTAACAGGCCTATAGCTGCAATTAATATTCCAAATCCGGGAGCGCTAAATGAACCCTGTCCTTCAGCTTTTACTCCTCCAGTCTCTTTGGTTTCGGTGTCTCCATTATCATCAGAGCTGGGAGCTTCTTCGGGATTTTCGGAAGCTTCCTTGACTTCAAAGGGATGGCTGAGTGAAATAGGGTTGTAACTGTCCTTATTGTCTCCAGGCCAGTAGAGACCGCTGAAATGTACCGTATAGGCGCCTACTTTATCTCCTTTAAGATCAATAGAAATTGTTCGGGCGCTTCCTGGGGGTACTGAAAATGTTCCATAAGCCGTACCTGCTGCACCAGTCTGAGCAAAATCCTGTCCATATACATGAATTCCAGAGGGTACGCTAATCCTTGCATCCACATTCAGAGTCACATCATTGAGGGATGGATTATCAACATAGAGTTCAACAAGGCCATCTTCGTCTTTGGTTATGACATCATTAACCGGCCTCAGTACAACAGTCGGTCCCACTCTGAACTTCTGTTCAGCCACAGGAGTTTCTGTCGCAGGTTCAGTCTGGTTTATGGACTCATTCTGGTTTACGGATTTAGTCTGGTTTATGTGACATGTCTTATTCTGTGATGCGGATTGATTAACGGACTTATTGGCGGATTCGTTGGTCTTTAAAATCTTTGATGCCGTTTCGTTTACTATTGGGTTATCGGCTGCACCGGCAACAGCAATTGAGAGTACAGCCCCATAAATAAAAATCAACATCAGTAGTATGGGCAAATATTTTTTCAATATTTATACCTCCTTCCAGAGGTATTAAATTACCTGTACAATAGCTTTTTGAAATAATTTTTTCTAAAATTCTCATTATTGATCTTTACAGAGCAAAGTTTACTTTAAATCAATATTTTCCAGCACGTAATGAGCATCCTGGTTTAATTTATTTTCGGATTTTATGATAATATCCTGAATATCCACTTACATTTCATAGTAATTTTAGATTATAAATAGGATTTAATGTGGCAGTATTATTTTTTTTGTGCTCATTATTGGGGTTATTGGTGTTTATTTATCTTTTTCTGGAATATTTGAGTATGTACCTTTTTCTGGGATATTTGAGTATGTACCTTTTTCTGGGATATTTGAGTATGTACCTTTTTCTGGGATATTTGAGTACGTACCTTTTCCTGAGATATTCGCGCATGTCTCCTTTTCTGCAGTATTTGTGCACCTGGCCCTCCGGTGTTTCTACGAATGTTACTTTCTCATACACAAATTAAACATTCAAATAAAATTTATACAAAATCTCAAACCACAAATTTTATCTGTGTAAAATTATGTGATTGATTAAACAATATTTTATAACTGAAGTGTGTAGATTGAAAAACAAATGACTTTGTCCTTGCTTTATATGCCGTTCCTGGCGATAAACGACCCTACGTGATAATGTCTCCAGGCTTTGGTTTTTAGCCTTATAGGCTTGCTTTTTGCTGTTTTACGCTACCGCAATTTGAAGTCAAAAATGAAAATTAGCCCGCCTTGCTTTACAAAAATATGGATTCTCGAGTCTAGAACCTAACTCGAGAGTCTCACAAAGGTGAGAAGATGAAAACCCAAATAGCACCATTAACTGTCAACTCTGAGAACAAAACCGAGACCCTATTTAATCAATCTGATAAGCTGGGGATTTTTTTCCATAATCCTGCTTCGTTCCGGGTACCGGGTATGTACTCTCCCTTAGTGAAAAGCAATAGAATTGGCCTTGTTTGCGGTAATGTAGCAGAGTATAAGCTTAAGATAAAGGTTGGATCTGGAGAGTATGATTACATTGTACTCACCAACTATGTAAAAGAAAAGAGCGCCTGGAGCACAGCTCAAAATAAAAACTTAATAATCCTGCCCGGGCAGGCTTTGACTGAAAGTTTCTATTCCGATATGGCGATATACTATGCTCAGCTAGGATACAGTACATATATTCTGGATCGAAGAGAGACAAATGTTCCGGTAAATGAGACCGATTTCAGTTACATGGAAAACTGGACCATTGACAGTTACCTGAATGATACATACAACGGCATCGCTGTGTCAAGAATTCATACAGCTTTCCTAAGTGACAAAGCGGTAGAGGACATTGAAGTTACGGCAATTGGCCACAGTCATGGGGCCTTGATCCTTACTGCTTACGGAGCTAGCAAATACCAGGACCTTGTTTTAGGTTCGGTTAACAGAATGGTACCTGTTGATATCATTATTAAGTACGAGCCTAAACATTCGGAGTTAATAAGAGCTCAGGCACAGGAATTTGACACTATATCCAGATGTTTGGAAAACAGTACCTATAACGGCAGCAATATGGCTGTCATGATGCAGATAGCCAATCTGGCTTTAACCGATCCTGACCGAGAATCTGTATTTCAACCTGACCTTACAAACAGACAATTTTTTCGGCTTATGGCTACTCAGACTCATGTATTCAATGCATATCCCTATACTCCGAATTATCACTACTGGAGCGGAGATCTGGACGGCCTTTACTACGTTGACGAAAACAGATTACTTAACTTGACCTTAACCGGAGGGGCTGTTCCTTACGCACCTAAGCACCTGGATCTTTATATGGCCGGACTGATGGGAAATGTGGAAGGCTATAAGATTGACTTCTCAAGAATAAGCTCACCTGTTCTTTATATCGGGCTTGGGGGAGGTTTCAGCGACTACGGCTCCTGGTGGTACAAAAACGAAGTCGGAAAAATAAATGATAAGGTTACTTCCATAAGATGGAAGAACCAGGGTCATGGTAGCATAGCCCTTGATTATAATTCTCGTGAGTTATGGGTAATTATACACAACTGGATAATGAACAATTAGTTCTGAAAAATAAGAACCATTAGTTCTGAAAAATAAGAACCTGGAAAGGAAAAATCTGGAAAGATATTCAAAACTAACAGGGTTAATAAAAATTAGGGGAAAGAGCTCTTGCCTGTTTCAGGCTGAGGCTCCATCAGTTCTTGTAACATATTTTGTTCTTAAAAGTGCTCTCAGGAAATATTCTGCCCACACATACATCAATAGAGAGCCTATTCCATTGCCTATGACTAATCCCCACCAGGCTCCCACCTGCCCCATATTAAAGGTAAAAGCCAGGAGAGCTGCAAAGAAAGGGGTGAAAATAATAGTTCTGAGGAGGGTTGCAATCAGGGAGTTAAGACCTTTTCCTGCTCCCTGGAAAAAGGAGGAGGAAAAGAGGCCAAGTGCAAGCATGGGATAGAAGATACACATCACACGCAGGAAGTGGGCAAGATCGCCAGTTATGTGGGTTGCACCTTCGGACTGTGTAAATATGGACGCTATCGGCATGGAGAATGCAAATATAAGAATTCCGGCTACACATTCTATAAGGAATCCAAGCCTGGTTGAGTAGGAAAGGGCAACCTTTGCCTTTATATAATCATGAGCTCCGATTGCAGCTCCACATACGGAAATTACAGCAGTTGCCATTCCCATTAAAGGAGCAGTTGCAATTGTCGCTATTCTCCATCCTGTTGCGTAGACCGCAACTCCATCAGTGCTACTTACAAGCACAATAATGTAGTTCATGAACATCATTGACAGGGACATGGAAAGCTGCTGGGCCGAAGCCGGAAGTGCAACATTGAAGATCTCTTTTACAATGCTTTTCTCAAAACGGAAATCCTTGAAATTAAAGGCTACATAGGTATCCTTCCTGAAGAATAGCCAGTTTGCCATCATAACACAGGATACCCCTATAGAAAGAACAGTAGCCCAGGCTGCACCTGCAATTCCCATATTCAGAGTATATATGAATATGGGATCAAGGATAACGTTCAGTACCCCGCCTAAAATCATAGCCTGCATGGCTCGCTTCGAATCGCCCTCGCTTCGAAGAATCGCATTGGCTACATTGGAAAAGAAAATTATAATGCTTCCAAGAAAAATAGCTCTGGCATATGCTACTGCAAGTCCTGTAGCTTTTCCGGCTCCTGCAAGGGCAAAGAGCTGAGGGGCAAAGAGATAAAACGGTACTGTAAATGCAATCGAGAGCAGGATAATTATAATTATGGTGTGTACGGCTACATTGTCTGCACCAGCTTTATCCCTGGCTCCAATCATACGAGAGATTGCAGATCCTCCTCCTATGCCTATTCCATTTGATAAAGCCATGCTTATAAAGAAAAAAGGAAATACAAAACCCATTGCTGCAAGGGCATCGGCTCCAAGCCCGGAAACCCAGTAAGTATCAATAAGGCTGTAAATTGTCTGCACAGACATGGCAACTATCATTGGGATTGACAGCTTTACTATAGCTTTTTTCGGATCTCCCTGCAGGGTTTTTACGCCAGTCGTCTCTTTTTTTCCTGAATAGCCGGCAGAAACTTTACTTTCATCTTCATTAATTTTCATCTATTGCATCATCCTTAATAAATCGTTTTTAAAACAGGTACATAAGTTTTTAAGCCAGTTTTTCTGTAGTCGTCGGCTCTTCTGTATTGGCTCTTCTGTTTGAGAATTAATGGTACGTTCTCCCTCTCACATATAGGCACAGTTATCTATTATTCAAACGTCTATGCAAGTCTGAACTCCCTACTTTTGCTCTGTCCTCTCAGTTCTTTTATTTCAGATCACATCAAATATCCGCAGTACACTTCAGGTCGTAGAGCCATACTCAAGTGATACTTTCCCCATCTTTGATCTCAGGAACGTGATGTTGATACGTACCTAAATTATTTAGTACGATTGTTAGATTTCTAACTAAATAACCCAGATTATATTTATATCTTCCTGATTTTTAGAAACAGTTAAAGACTACTGTCACACAGGCTAGGAGTATATAATATTGGCTCAGTTCATACAAGCTTTCAGCATTAGTCGCCATCAAAAAACGTTTCTCCTGAAAAATAAGTCAGGACTTGCTTTCAGAAACTCCTCTCCTTACAACAGATTTTTACGATAAAACAGGCGCATTAGCTTTGACAAAACGGTATCTTCAAGTGTCCAGACTTTCAGAATCCAAGCTTTCAGAGTTACTATTCAGGTACCTTAAATCAATATCAAAAGCCTTAATTTAGAATGTTTGGCATTTTCAATATATTTCAGTGGGTTTTGTATATTAATGCCAAATGATGTCATTTTTAATTTTGCTATGAATCCCTTATTAGACAGGTCCATATGACCAAAATCGGTGTTAATTGACTTATTTAGGGTACCTGAATAGTTACCTTTCAGAGTTCGTACTTCCAGGGTGCAGGCAGAGAAAATAAAGCATTTTAAGGTACGTTCTATAATTGAGAGAGCCCTTGTATTATAATTTATAGAGTCCGAAAATAATATAAAAATTAGGTATAAATGAAATTAAGGGTATTGATAAAAGAGGGGGAAAAGAGGGGGATAAAATTAATGGAGGATATGTTCAGATTTGCGGATGAGCTTGGACCATTTAAGATCATCCATGTTTACGAACCGTCTGCGGACCTGAAAGCGGTTCTTGTTGTGGACAATATAGCGCGGGGGCCTGCTATTGGAGGGGTCAGGATGGCCCAGGATGTAAGCACTGAGGAATGTTTCAGGCTGGCAAGAGCCATGACCCTTAAGAATGCGGCTGCAGATCTTCCTCATGGGGGCGGTAAGGTTGTCATCTACGGGGATCCGCGAATGCCGCAGGAAAAGAAAAGCCAGATGCTTAGAGCACTTGCCAGTGCCCTCAGGTATGAGGAAGAATACATCTTCGCCCCTGATATGGGGACGGACGAACTCTGTATGGCCTGCATAAAAGACGAGATCGGAAGAGTGGTAGGCCTTCCCTGCGAGGTTGGAGGGATTCCTCTGGATGAAGTAGGGGCCACAGGCTGGGGGCTTGCGCAGGCTACCGAGGTGGCGTTGCAATACTGTGATTTCAAGTTGAAAGACGCCCGCGTGGTTGTTCAGGGCTTTGGGGCAGTTGGAAAGCATGCTGCTCGTTTCCTTACCCAGAGAGGAGCGATTCTTGTAGGAGCCGCTGACTCCAGGGGTACGGTTCATGATCCCGATGGTCTTGATGTGGATACCCTGATCAGGCTTAAGAAAGAAGGAAAAAGTGTGCTTGACTACCCTGGAGGAAAAAAGCTTGACAGTAATGCCGTTATTGCCATTCCCTGCGACATCTGGATTCCAGCAGCCCGTCCGGACGTGATCAACGAAAATAATGTCCATCTTTTGAACACTAAACTGATTATTGAGGGAGCAAACATTCCGATCACAGAAAAAGCCGAAAAAATCCTCTACGAGGAAGGTATTCTCTACGTCCCGGATTTTATTGCAAACGCGGGCGGCGTTATCTGTGCGGCTGCAGAGTATCAGGGAACCACCCAATGCACGGCTTTTGGGTCAATTGAAGAAAAGGTGAGAAAAAACACGGCTCAGGTACTGGAAACTGCAAAAACGAAAGGAATCCTGCCAAGGGAAGCTGCATTCCAGCTTGCAGTAAAACGAGTTAAGCAAGCCATGACGTACAGGCGCTGGTCGATCTTTTCTTCGGCGCCGGGCTTTGTGTAACCTGCCGGATTTTGTGTAAGCTTTATATGATTTTCCGATCTCATTCTTTACTTTTTAATTCCAGTTATTTAGGGTTTCTGAACTCAGGCTATTTAGGGTTTCTGAACTCAGGTTATTCAGGATTTCTGAACCTCAGATCAAGTTTCAGTTTATTTCTTTCCTCCGCACAGTACCACTGCTGCCCGGACCACGCTCTCCGGGGTAAAAAAGACCGGCATTCCAATGGCTGTAAAAGCCGAAGCCATTTCCCTGCTGAATCTTCCACCCGGAGAACAGATTAGAACTGGTTTTTCACAGTGACTGGCAAAAGCTTTGATTTTTTCCGCAACCCCTTTGGAAAGAAGAGGCGGGCCCCATAGCAGGCTCACTATTGCAAGGTCGTATTCTTCACCAAAAGCTTCCTGTAGAGCATCAACGTAGTGTTCGTCCTTCACGCTGCCTGTCAGGTCAACAGGATTTCTTATGGAAGCAAAAGCCGGAAGTTTCTTTCTCAGTTTGCTAACAGCTTCTATGGAAATATCGGGAACCCTGAGCCCAGCCTCTTCACAGGCATCAGCGATTGAAATTCCAATCCCTCCTCCATCAGTTATTATGAGAACCCTTTTCCCTTTTACCAGCGGATACCTGTTCAGGACTTTGCAGGCGTCTTTTAATTCTTCATAACTCTCAACTTTTATTATACCTGCTTTCCTGAAAGCGGCTTCATACGCTTCATATCTCCCGCTGACAGCCCCTGTATGAGAACTTGCGGCCTTTGCGCCTGGCTCCCTTTTTCCGACTTTGAGAGCCACTACCGGCTTCTTTTGCACACATCTGAAAGCAGCAGCAAGGAACCTTCGTCCATTACCAATAGCCTCGATATAGAGAGCAACGGCTTTTGTTGCTTCGTCTCCTGCCAGGAATTCAAGGCAGTCACTTTCGTCCACATCCACTTTATTTCCATAGCTTACTACCCGTGCGACCCCTGCTCCCTCGTTTGCCATTTCGTCCATAATCATAGCGGCAAAGGAACCGCTCTGAGTAAGTATCGAAACCCCGCCACTTGAGGGTCTTTCGACCTTATCGCTGCTTATAAAAAATGTATCCACTTTTGAGGCTGTATCGTAGATTCCAAGACAGTTCGGCCCCATAGCCCGGATCTTTTTCGTCTCTAAAATCTCTTTCAGGCGGACTTCTATTTCCTTTCCTTCAGATCCAACTTCCCGAAAACCTGAACTGACAATTATTGCTCCTTTTATATTTTCCACAGGGCCATTGAGGATTTCAAGGACAGTAGAGGCTGGCACTGCAAAAATTGCAATGTCGATTTTGTCCTTTATCTCGTTTGGAACCGGATAACATTTAAGCCCCCTGATTTCCTGGTAACCTAGATTTACGGGATATATATTTCCCTGAAACCCCATTTTCAGGAGGTTTTCCAGGATTGTACAGGAGAGCTTTTCAGGGTTTGGTGAGGCCCCTATCAGGGCTATGCTTTCAGGCTTGAAGAAAAAGTCAATCTGTCCTTCAGTGGTCATTAATGGCCTTCCGAATTATCTGCAGATTATACTCAGATTAATCAGATTATACTCAGATTATATTCAGATTATATTCAGATTATATTCAGATTATATTCAGATTATATTCAGATTATATTCAGATTATATTCAGATTATATTCAGATTATATTCAGATTATATCAGATTATATTCAGATTATCGTTTTGAGCTTAAATATTTACACATAACAAACTCCGGTTTTATAAAACAGAAAAGAAGCAAAATCTGGAAAAATTCTATTGGATAAAGAAAAGCTCATTAAAAGACCTTTAAAGGATCTTTAAAGGTTTTTTCAGAACCTTTAACCGCTACAAGCATGGAAAAACTGGACGAATGGAAGTCCCACTGCCTTTGTCAGTGCCTTTGTTTTTCTTTCTCGCATATTTTACGTTTTAGGATTCTCTTTACTTAGTACCCGCAACGAAATAACCTATGCAACTTATAATTTATTGTAACTTTGATTGGCTACCTTGATAGTGAAAATCAAAACGTCCAAATGGAAATATGCATAGCTTATTCTGAGACGGGGCCTTAGTTACGGTTTAACGCTCACAGTACATGCAAATAGCCTTTTCGCATTCTTCATTATGGAATTTCCACTTCAGCCCCCAGCGTTTAATTGCATGTATTATTTTCACGAAATCCACTCCACTTTCGGTCAGGTAATACTCAGATTTTGGAGGATTTGTTGAATTATCAACCTTCTTTTCAATCAGGCCCTCAGTTTCCAGTTCTGTAAGCCTCTCTGAGAGAATTTTGGGTGTTATGTAGCCGAGTTTCCTTTTGAGCTCATTAAAGCGCTTTTCCTTTTTTTCCCCCTTGTGCAGCTCCAGAAGGATATGGATTGTCCACCTTTTCCCTATGATATTCATGGTCTTGTAGACTGTGCAGTCTTTCATAGTATAAACATAGAAACTGTCTAATATATAAATTAATATCTCTAATATACTAGTATCAAAAGAATACTATTATAAAATGTGTTTTATAATATATATTTGTATAAATTTCCTGTAAAAGTTTCCCTGTATCTGGCAAAACATAAAAACTGTCCCGTCATCCTGAGATAGGACTCGGGCTATATTGTCAGAACTGCCGGAAATCTAACCAGGTAGAAAATTTGTGGAGAGTATGATAACCATGAAAGACAACTTACCGGAAAAAGGTGCAATCGTTCAGAGAGACCGTGAAACTTATGCAATCGCCCCTCATATTCCCGGAGGAATTGCAGACCCTAAAACCCTCAGGAAGATAGCCGACGTTGCGGAAAAATATGGAGCTGCTGCCCTTAAGATGACTTCTGCCCAGAGGATTGCAATCGTGGGTCTGAAGGAGGAAGATCTTGATAATGCGTGGGCTGATCTGGACATGAAACCCGGCGCAGCTGTAGGGCTTTGCGTAAGAAGTGTAAAGTTCTGTCCTGGGACTACTTTCTGCAAGCAAGGAAAACAGGATGCTGTAGGCCTGGGTCTTAAACTGGATGAAAAATACCACGGAATGTCGATGCCTTCCAAGTTCAAGATGGCAGTTTCCGGTTGTCCGAACTCTTGCTCTGAGCCTGCCATTAAGGACATAGGAGTAATGGGCACTGCTAAAGGATATACCCTGATGGTTGGAGGTGCTGCGGCTGCAAGTCCAAGACTTGCTGAGGTTGTTGCAAAAGAACTTTCAGAAGAGGAAGTTCTTGACGCAATCGATAGAATTGTTAATTTCTATAAAAACTCTGGCACGAAAAAGAGGCTTGGAAAGTTCATTGAAGGCATGGGCCTTGAGAGTTTTAAATCCCAGGTAGGCCTGTAAAACCAGGTAAGTTTGCATGTGGAATTTACAGCTCTTAAATTGCTTTATTCAGCATTGAGTGCTTTCTGATATGTTCCCATTCAAAGTGTTTCCTCTGTAAACTCTTAACCAAATCTTAACCCAAGACAAATCCAGAGTTTCAGGGATTAAAATTCATAACACTTTCCAAAGTAGCGGGAAAACTTATACCGACCAGGCATATATGGGATATCATAATAACATATACTATAGACGGATATCAGAATGGCATACATGATAGACGGATTCAGAATAACATACATAAAAAGTATAATCATAAAAAAGCCAGAATATTCTCATAAGCCTGGTCGGTATCAATACTAAGTACCCGCAACGAAATAACCTATGCAACTTATAATTTATTGTAACTTTGATTGGCTACCTTGATAGTGAAAATCAAAACGTCCAATTGGAAATCTGCACAGTTTATTCTGAAACGGGGCCTAAGGCACGGTGTTAAGGCATAATGCTAGGTCAAGGCATAATGCCGAAAAATAAAAAACTATGGTCAAAGGGGAGAATTAATGAAAGTTACCGAGATGAAATCCTCACCTGAAAAACCGAACCCTCACAATGTGAGTGTCCGGATGCTCTACAATACCGAACACGCCCAGGCAGTACATATAGAGCTTAATCCAGGGGAAGCTTTAAAAAAGCACATGACTCCCACAGACGTCTTTTTCTACATTCTTGAAGGAAAAGGCATTGTTGAAATTGGCGACGAACAACAGGAAGTTAGCCGGGATATGCTGATCGAGAGCCCTGCAAGAATTCCTCATCGTCTTCTTAATTCGGGAGATGGGATCTTCAGGGTACTGGTCGTAAAGGCCCCAAGACAAAACGAAGCTACACGCATGCTGTAAATGTAAAGCAAATGTAAGAACGGCTGTCGAAATGGTTCAAAGCGAGGCATAAATGGAAGAAAACGCAAAACCTACAAAAATAGCGGTCGTGCGCTGTGACATCGTCTCGGAGGCCTGTCCGGGAGTAGGCTGCTTTAAAGCTTTCAATGAAAGAAAGTCACACTTTGAGGCCTACGATGAAAACACTCAGATGATCGCCTTTTTTACATGCGGAGGCTGTTAGGGCAGAAGAGTGTACCGTCTGGTGAATGCCCTCAAAAAGTATGGTCTTGATGCTGTACACCTCAGTTCCTGTATGCTTATGGAAGACACTTATCCTAAGTGTCCTAACCTTGACAAGATAAAAAAGACGATTCAGGATGCAGGAATACAGGTTGTGGAAGGCACTCATCACTGAAGACAACTCACTATTGAAAACAACTCATCACTGAAGACAACTCACTATTGAAAACAACTCATCACTAAAGACAACTCACCACCGAAGACAGCTTTTGATAAAAAGATTTATAGGCAAGAAATACATCAAAAGCCGGACAGATAAACACGCAAATGAGGGAAATATGTCTACTGAAGAGAACAAGGCAATAGTTCGCCGATTCTTTGAAGAAGGCCCTTCGAAAGGAAATCTAAATGCTGCTGACGAGTTGCTGTCACCTGATTTTGCTATACATGTTCCTCTTCCTGCGTCTCCAGGAGTCGAGGGAATAAATGAAGTAATTACTGCATGCAGGGCAGCCTTCGAACACCTCAATGTTACAGTTGAGGATATGATTGCCGAGGGTAATACTGTAGCTGCACATTTTACAGCTCGTGGCGTACACAGAGGTAGTTTCATGGATTTGCCGGCTACAGGTAAGCCAATAACCATGACTGGTATAGAAATTTTCCGCATTAAGGACGGTAAGATCATTGAGCTGTGGGGTGAAGCTAACCTTCTTGGCCTGATGCAACAGCTAGGGATTGTTCCTGCACATGGAAACGAGGATTAAACTTTATCAGGTGCACGGTGTCATTTTTATGTTTCTTGCATTTAAAATTCTATGATGAAAATTTTATTAAAATTCTATGATGAAAATATAACTTACGAATAAACTAGGGTAATAAAATGAGCCATGATATAACTCGGGACTGGAATATTGAAGAAGATGAAAATTACGAAGGTGCGGACCTCGAACTTCGTGACATTCCCCTTCCAAACACGGACAATATCCTGTATTCGATTTTAAACTCTTTAAACCATAATATTGCAAACTTTTATGCTTACACGAAATTCAAAGACTATATCTCTGAAAAGACCCTGGATATGGAACTGCTCCAGAGAAGCATGAGCATCCACAGGGATTTTTCAGCTCTGTTCCTGCACACTAAAGAAGAGCTGGTACTTGTTTATCCGGATCTTCTGGATAAAGTTGAAAAACTGTTATTCAAAGGAAATACAGGCACGGACTTTATAAATTATACCCGCAAGCTGTGCAAATTAATAGGTGACTATAAGAAAATACTGCACAGGGAAGGATATTTGCCGGACCTTTGAATGAAACTCTTGCTCAGCGACATCTTATTCTGAAATTTCACTGCATTGCACAATTAAAATATATTTTTAGCTTAAATATTTTGATGGGGGTTGTTTAATGGTAAAACGAATGATGGTAAAAATTGACGAAAAGAAATGCACAGGCTGCGGAAAATGTGTTGCACCCTGTGCCGAAGGTGCTATTAAAATCATTAACGGAAAAGCAAAGGTCGTATCCGAGGAACTCTGTGATGGTATGGGTTTCTGCCTCGGCATCTGTCCCGAAGGCGCAATCTCAGTTGAAGAAAGACATACCGTCGAATTTAACCGGGAAAGAGCAGAAGCTCAACCCAGGAAAAAAGATATCTCCATCCACTGCTTCACCTGTGGAGCAGGCGAAGATACCAGCTATCTCCTCCCACTCAGGCACAACATGCAAAGCCTATGGGTATGTACCCGCTGCCTCCCTAAACTGATTCACAGTTAATCAGTTTAACTTTAGAATTCACCACTCTTGGCTCAGCTCAATATCTTTATTAGAATTCAGCCCTCTTGAGCAAAATGGAAAGGACTCCGTCCTCCCGAGACGGAACTCGGGATGAAAAGCATATGGGTATGTACCCGCTGCCTCCCTAAACTAATTCACAGTTGATCGGTTATTAAACATCTTCCATGCTGTATAGCCACCTATGGAACTCCTCATGTTTTCCGGGACCGATTATTTCAGTTTCTCACTTCAAAGGACTCCAGCAAATCTTTCTGGGCAGCCTGTGAGAGGCAGGCATTTACCATCGGGTAAAGAGCCCATTTCCTGGGTTTGGAAGTTATTTTTCAAAAAACTTTTAAGATCTCAGGAATTGAATCCTGTATGCAAAAGAAAAGGCTTCTTCAGGACATAGGGCTGAGTGCTTATGAAGCAGCTACATATCTATCTCTCTTGAAACTCGGGATCTCCGGGGCAAATCACATCGGCAGGGACGCTGACGTACCCTATGGAAAGATATATACCGTTCTTGAATCGCTGGCAGGAAAAGGTTTTGTAGAAGTCCAGACTTCAAGACCTAAAAAGTTCAGGGCTGTTGATCCTGAAATAGCATTAGATCTCTTTTTTGAAAAGCGAACATCCGAGTTTGAAAAAGAAATAAAGGTCTTAAAGGGTCTTGTTGAAGAAGCAAAACAGGTTCTGAAAACCATACCGGTTCAGAAACGAAAAGACGAGGTCTTCTGGACGACGGCTATAACCGAGTCCGAAATCAGGAAGTTTGCCGTTTCCATCTATGGAGAGGTAAAAAAGTCCATATATATAATTCCTCCTGCCTTCGGAATGCCTATCATTTCTAGCCTGCTGCCTGAAATATCAAAAGCTATTGACCGCGGGGTTAAAATCAAGCTGCTGGGACCTCATCGTTTTGCAGCTCTTTCTTCTATGCTTTCACTGCTGGGAGAAGAGAATTTCGGCAAATTCAAAAAAGGCATAGAAATAAGGCTTGTCCAGAACTTTAATTCCTGTTTCGGTATTGTTGATGACAGTATTGTAGTTCTGTTTCAACTCCATCCCCTGGACAATGACCGCGTACTTTCGGTTGTAAAAATCTGGGATGCAGGGCTTGCAAAAAATCTGAGTAAGGAATTCGAACTCCTCTGGAATGGGGGAGAAGAGTTTGATTTTGAAAAAGCTGCTGAAAGGTAAGTTTTCCGTAGTCAAGGACCAGAATCTATTCACCAATCTGAAGTGAAAAATCAAACACGAAAAGCGCGGAAAACACAGAATAAAGGAAATATGGGCACAATTCTTCCGTGCTTTCCGTATCTCCGTGGTTATAAAGTAAGTGCTTAAGTTAGGGACTACGAATTCTCAGGAATAGATAAAATAGATAAATAACATATATACAGATAATATTATACTAATAACCAGTTGAATGATAGTGGGGTTAACAAACATGGGAGAACATGGGGAAGGAAGTCATAAAGGACATCACGAAAAGCACGGAGACCTTGAACACAAAGAGTTACTGGAAAGTATGAGCGAGAAGCTGGGTTTTACCCCGCACATTCTTGAGATCCTTGGAGAACTTGACAGTGAATCCCTTAAAAAATATAACAGGTGCGACAAAAAATTACTGTCAGATGGCGCTCTACCTGCAAAGGTGAAAATCCTTATCGCGCTTGCAGTCGTTGCATCCAAGCAGTGTGAAAGGTGTACGGTTGTGCAGATGCAGAGTGCACTCAAGAATGGGGCAACCAAAGAAGAAATAATGGAAGTTATGGATGTTATATTCATAACCTCAGGGGCACCTGCCGTAGCGGCTTGCAGGGATGCGCTAAAACTGCTAAAGTAAGATGTTTTTAATTTTATAGAAACTTATATTTTTAATTTTACAAAGACTTTCTAGACGCCTGTAAGCCTGGATCTAACAGTTCGGGCTGAATTATGGTATTTATAAGACAGAAAAGCTGTAGAATTCTCTAACAATACCTTTAAATTCTCTATATTAAATTTTTTTCAAATTCGTTTAGTTTAAGATGCTCTTGCGAAGAATCCATTCTTAATTCCTCGGTTTCTCACTGGTATTTCGGAGTTTTCCTTCTTTCTTCCTGAGAATTTCAGAACCGGGCAATGGAAGCAGTCGAATGAGGACTTTTGCACCCTTCAGGCAGGATTGTCAGGTATCTCCAGCTACAAAAGTTACGAAGAGTTTCCGTAGTATTTTATCAGGTTAGTTGTTGGATGGATCACTTTCATCAGGTTAGTTGTTTGGATGGCATCACTTTCATCAGGTTAGTTGTTTGGATGGCATCACTTTGATTTCCAGCACCTCACCAATTTCCCCGAAACATCCCATAGTTTCTGCGGCTTTTTACACGCATCCGTTTTCTCCCGGCACAATCTGTAGTAGGAACAGCCCGAAAAACCGTTAGGCAGCTCTCCAACCTCTTCCGGCACCACAACCTCAAGCGACATATACCGTGCTGCATCCAGAAGAGCACGCGTATAAGGATGCAGAGGCCGGTCAAACACATCCTTCCCCTCCTCAACAATCTCACCTGCATACATCACCAGTACCCGGTCCGAAACAGCCTTCGCTGCTTCCAGGTCGTGCGTAATAAACACCAGGCTGAGACCGCGTCTTTTCTGAATCTCTTTGAGCATCGTTACAATAAACGCCTGCACCGACACATCAAGCATCGAGGTCGCTTCGTCACAGACCAGCAACTCAGGCTCCAGAGCAAGCGCCCTGGCAATTACTACTCTCTGCAGTTCCCCTCCTGAAAGCTCATGCGGGTATCGGGTCTTGTGCTCCGCAGAAAGCCCTACCTCTGCAAACAGGGCATCTACATTTGCCGAAATCTTTTCTTTGGAAAAAACTCCACAAATCACTAATGGCTCGGCAACCGACCGTTCAACCGTCCATCTCGGATCAACCACATCATCCGGGTTCTGGGGGATTAGCTGGATTTTTCCCATAAACTTCCGGAGATTCTTCCAGCTCATCCCAGCCAGTTTCGTCCCGTCGAAAAACACTTCTCCTGAAACAGGCGCAAGTTGCTGGACAAGCATCTTTGCAAGCGTTGACTTTCCACACCCCGACTCCCCGACAATAGCCACCGTCTCGCCCGAACAAACCTCAAGATCAACGCCGCAAACGGCTGTTTTTTTGACTGTTTTGATCAGTCCTGATGTGTAAACGTAATGCAGGTTCTCTGCTTTAAGCATACATCCAGCACCTCACACATCTTCCGTTAATATCCACAACCGGCGGATTCTTCAGGCACCTGTCCGTTTTATGCGGGCATCGAGGATGAAACCTGCATCCTTCAGGCACTTCAATCATAGAAGGTGACGGGCCCGGGATCGGGTGCATACCGCGCTCAGGCACTGCATCCAGAAGCGCTTTTGAATACGGGTGCAGAGGGCCTTTGAAAAACGCATCCTTTCCTGCAATCTCTATAATCTGCCCGCAATAGTTTACCGCGATTCTGTCTGACATCGCCCGGGCAAAACCTACATCATGCGTAATTAAAAGAAACGCACAGCCGTTCGAGGCTACCTTCTGAAATATTGCTGCAATATTGCGCTTCTTAAGCACATCAATGCCTTTTGTCGGTTCATCAGCGATAATAAGTTCAGGGTCTGCAGCCGTTCCCATTGCAACCATTGCCCTTTGCAACATTCCGCCGCTGTACTGAAACAGGTATTCTCTTTCCCGCACTTCAGGAGGGATGATATCAAAATACTTTAGAGCCCGGAATGTCCTGGCCTTTGCATCTTCTTTACTCATTCCAAGATGTGCCTGCATTGGCTCTGCAATCTGAGTACCAACCCTTATTCCGGGGTTCATTGCAAGATAGGGGTTCTGAGCAATTGATGCAACCGTTTTGCCGCGGACTTTCTGCATTTCCTTCTCGGAAAGAGCTGAAATTTCCGTACCGTCAAGTTCTACTTTTCCGGAAAACACCGCATTTGGAGGAAGCAACCGCATTATTGCCTGGCCAAGGATTGACTTGCCGCTACCTGACTCTCCAATCAGTGAAAATATCTCGTGTTTGTTAATCGAAAATGTTGCATCATCAACCGCGTGAACTGTTCCCTGCCCGGTTGGGATTGTTACAGAAACACCAGATACTTTCAGTAATAAATCAGGCATATCAGAACCTCCCTTCAAGTTCAATATTTTTCATCTTCTGGTCAAGTGCATCCCGCAACCCGTCGCCAAAGTAGTTGAATGCAAGAACAGTTATCATTATAAAAAGCCCCGGGAAAAGCATCAGCCATGGAGCAGTTGTGAAATATGTACGGCCTGCATTCAGCATCGCACCCCATTCAGGTGTTGACGGCTGTACCCCAAGCCCAAGGAAACTTAAACCGGCCGCTGCCAGAATCACATTCCCGATTCCAAGCGATGCCATAATCAAAACCGGAGAGATAATGTTTGGAAGAACATGCTTTATCATCACATAAGTGTTTGAAGCTCCAACCCACCTGGATGCCCGAACATAGCCTTTTGTCTTGACGTCAAGTGTTGAACCGCGTGCAACTCTTGCAAACACTGTCCACTCGACAACAATTAAAGCAAGCATCATGTTTTCCATTCCCTGTCCCAGAAACGCGGTAATTGCAAGTGCCAGAAACATCGACGGAAAAGCAAGGAAACTATCCGTCAGCCTCATGATAACCTCATCCAGCCACCCACCGTAATACCCCGCCAGAACGCCAAGTGTCATCCCTATTGCAAGCGAAACGCTGACAACGGCAAACCCGACGAAAAGGGATGTCCGTGAACCGTACATCACCATTGTCAGGATATCGCGGCCAAGGTTATCGGTACCGAACAGGTGGTCAGAAGACGGAGGCAGCAGACGGTTCTGCAGGTCCTTTTCCGTGTAGTCATAAGGGGCTAAAACACCAGCAAACACGGCCATGAAGATAAGCCCGCCAAGAATTATCAAGGAGATAATGATCTGCCGATTTTTAAGAAGTTCTATCATAGCGTATCTCCGGGTTTGCCCAAACGTAGACCAGGTCTACAAAGAAGTTGACCAGAAGGAAAATGACAGCAACAAAGAGCACCGACCCCTGTACCATCATATAATCGTGAGAAAGAATTGAGTCCACCACAAGATTTCCAATACCCGACCATCCGAAAATTGTCTCAACAACAACCGAGCCGTTTAAGAGAAAACCAGTTGACAGACCGACCACTGTGATAACCGGAACAAGTGCGTTTTTCAATGCGTGCCTGACAACGACGATTTTTTCCGAAAGCCCTTTTCCGCGTGCGGTCTGGATGTACTCCTTTCCCATGACATCCAGCATGCTTGAACGGATCATCCGCATCATTACAGCCGCTGACCCTGTCCCAAGAACAGCCGCCGGCAGAATCATGTAGCTGATGTCTGTCCCGTGTCCGAATCCGGATGCTGGGAGCCAGTGAATGATTACCGAAAAGAAAATTATCATCAGATAGGCCTGCCAGAAGTTCGGTATGGATACTCCGAGAAGAGCGCCAAAACGACAGGCGTCATCAACAACGGTGTTATGTTTCAGAGCTGAGACTACGCCGAGAGGGACGGCGATAACAAGAGCAATTGCAAGAGCGAGAACGGAAAGTTTCAGCGTATTTTTGAATGCATTCAGAACAGTTTCAAATACCGGCTGTTCGCTCATGTATGAGTAGCCAAAGTCTCCGACAGCCGCGCCTTTGATCCAGTTCAGATACTGGATGTAAAACGGCTGGTCAAGACCATGGGCTATGCGGAAAGCTTCAACAGCTGCTTCATCATATCCACCAGAAGGACTCGTCATCATAATTTCTGCTGGGTCTCCAGGCGCGATGTAGATGAGTGAAAAACTCATGAATGAGGTAAATATGAGGACCGGGATGAGATACAGAGCTCGGCGGATGAAATACTCATTTAGCATTGCAGTGCCTCTGGAAAACTTCCACTCTTCCTTGCAGAGATGAGATACGGAAGTTCCAAGTATGATGCCGAGTCTGATGCTGCGTATTCTTTTGGATCACATTTCAGCAAAAATGAACAATATCTGTCATCTGCAATTTTGTATTCCATTTTTCATTCCTCAACATTTTATTCCGGTGGCCAGATATGGAACAGATAAATAGTCATAACCTTCCGGATCGCATCTTTTCATATACTCTGCATACTCGGGAAGAGATTTCCAGGAGACCTCAGAAAACCCATTATTTTCCATGATGGCTGTAATCATTTCAGGCGAGTTGCTGTCATAAAGCGGAAGATATTCAATTAATTCATCGTGATTTCTTTCTTCCTGGTTGTAATTCCTGTTTGGAACGTATCCTGGCTGGAACCATTGACCATCGATTGCAAGAATCCTGCCATCGGGTACCAGAACGCGACAGCATTCACTAAAGAATTTTTCATGGTCTGTGAGCGTCCAGAGAAGGTGCATGTTTACGATAACATCAAATGTATTGTTTTCAAACGGCAGGTTTTCTCCGTCACCTTCAACAAACTTTATTGACAAATTACGGTTTTTTGCCCCTTCTTTTGCACATGCAAGCATCTCTTCTGAGATATCAAGAGCAGTGACATTGTGCCCCATTTCGGCAAAAACAAATGCCTGAATGCCAGGCCCTGTTCCTATATCAAGGACATTGAGTTTTTTACCAGCTGGCAGCTTATCTAAAAAGAGGTTTTGCATCAGGAGAATTTCTTCATCAAGGTGGTCACGATACATTTTCCGGTAATTTGGACTGATCTTATTCCAGTGTGCTGTAATTTTGTCTTTCATTTTTTAATCCCTCAGGCAAGTTCCATTTTCTTTGTAATGAACGTGTATTCATTTGGATAAATTTCAAAACCTTTGAGATTGGGGGAGAGTCCGTCAATTTCTTTCTTGTATGCGATACAGACCAGTACTGCATCATTCTGGACCTGTTTCTGAATCATGTCGTAGAGTTCTGCACGTTTTTCTTTGTCTGTCTCAGCCCTTGCTTCAAGAATCCACTTATCAACCTGAGGATTAGAATAGCGCAGCCATGTGGATGCATAGGTTCCGTTTGAAAGGAAGTGGCTGGACACGAAATAGTCAGGATCTCCTACAGGTGCAACACCCCAGGAATAGAGTGCAAGGTCATAATTTCCAGCTACTGCATCAGCGCTAATTGAATTTGTTTCTGCAATTTTTATTGTAGTGGTGATGCCGATTTTTTCAAGCTGAGCGGCAATTACTTCTGCCATTGGCTGGTGTGCTGCCTGTTTTGTATAAGTCTGGATTTCAATTGTAAACGGCTTACCGTTGTAGTAGAGTTTGCCATCACTTCCCTGTTTAATTCCTGCCTCAGCAAAGAGTTTCAGAGCTTTTTCAGGGTTATAAGCGTAGGCTTCAATCTTGTCATTCGCACTCCATGGCATGATGTCAGGGAATATTCCAATTGCTGGAGAGCCGGCAACGCCTTCGAGGGCTGTGTCAACGATCTCCTGGCGGTCAATTGCATAATTGAGTGCCTGGCGAACCCTTACATCGTTGAATGGTGCTTTTCCTTCGTTAATGTACATGAAGTAGGTTCTAAGTGTTTCTCGGGATACGATATTAATATCAGGATTAGCTTCAAGAGTTGTGTACTCGCTTTGCAGGACATCTCTTGTAATGTCAACATCGCCTGATTTGAGCAGAAGAGTTCTTGCAGCGGCATCTTTGCTATACTGAATAATTATCCTGTCAATTTTTGGCGCTCCACCCCAGTAATCAGGATTCTTTACCAGTTCTATACTGGCACCCGGCTCAAATGAGACAAACTTATATGGTCCTGTTCCAACTGGCTCTTTGTCGAGATCACTGGCTTTAGGACTTACAATTGACATGATGGTGTCTGTGAACATGAGAATCGCTGGCGCGTATGCTTCATTTGTTTCCACAACGATTGTGTAATCATCGGTTTTGTAGACGTCTTTGATAAAAGAGTATTCTGATGACCTGCTGTTTGATGAGTTAAGAACTCTGTTGATGGAATAAATTACGGCGTCAGCATTCATTTTTGTTCCGTCATGGAAGGTTACATTCTTGCGGAGCTGAATTTCCCATGCTGTATCATTTAGCTGTCTATAGCCTGTTGCAAGTTCAGGCTGGAGACTCATATTTTCGTCGTAAGAGAAGAGCGTCTCATAGATTCCGATTCTTCGCATAGGCCAGCCTTCCCATGAAATGGAGGGATCAAGGCTTCCTCCTGTATCAGGGCCAGTCGTGAGAGCTACGCGAAGAACTTTTTCTTCAGAACCCTCTGTCTGAACACAACCCGAACAGATGACGACTGCAATAAAAAAAACTGCAGTGCAGACAAATGATAACTTCATCCTTAACGCCACGTCAATACCTCTTCCAGTCAAAAAATTGTAATTATCCGGCTGGGTAATACAGCATATCGTAACTATCTAGCCCGGATAAAACAACATCAATATCCATAATTCACTTCACGGATTTTTTCAGGGATGAAGAATCCTTGAAAATATCCGTTTCCAAACATCATCCTGTTATTTCAGAGATTGTTCACGGCATGTTGTTGTCTTAAAAGGAAAGGCCCACCAGAACTTCGCTGAGGAAGCTTTTATCCTTTGCTGACCTCTCCTTTGGGGGCATACCTTTCTACAAATAACATCTAACCTGCTGTCTGCAAACGACAGCTTTTCCTTGCTTCCTCCTACAAGTTTATGCAAATCCGATATCTTTGGTGATGATTGTGTACTCGTTTGGATACATCACAAAACCTTCAACATTAGAGGACAGGGCATAAATTTCGTTGGCATAGAAGACGGGCAGTACTGGTGCATCTTCCTGAATCTGTTCCTGGATCTTATCATATATTTCGGCCCGTTTATCTTTGTCAGGTTCGTTTCTTGCTTCGAGAATCCATTTGTCTACCTGAGGGTTTGAATAGCGGAGCCAGCCTGATGCATAGCTTCCGGTAGATAGGAAATGAGTTGAGAGGAAGTAATCAGGATCTCCGATTGGGGCCGTGTTCCATGCACTGAGGGATAAATCATATGTTCCTGCAAGAGCGTTTTCTTTAAGTGCGGCACTTTCCAGAATTGTGACCTTTGAGGTGATGCCAATTTTTTCCAGCTCTGAGGCGATTACTTCCGCACTCGGCTGAAGAGCTGCACGTTTTGTGTAGGTCTGGATTTCAACGGTGAAGGGTTTCCCGTTGTAGTACAGCTTACCATCTGTGCCTTTTGTGATTCCTGCTTCTTCGAAGAGTTCCAGAGCTTTTTCAGGGTTGTATTCGTAGGACTTAATCTGGTCGTTTGCGTTCCACGGCATGGTATTTGTGAATACTCCCGTTGCCGGGATGCCGGAGACTCCTTCAAGTGCTGTATCCACAATTTCCTGGCGGTTGATCGCATAAGAAAGGGCCTGGCGGACTCTGGTGTCATTGAATGGGGCTTTGCCGCCATTTACATAAAGGAAGTACGTGCGCAGCGTTTCTTTGGAAGTGACGTTTATATTAGGATTATTCTTAAGTGCTGAATACTCGCTCTGTAGTGGGTCTCTGGCAATGTCTACATCGCCTGATTTTATCAGCATGGTTCTGGCCGTGCTGTCTTTGTTGTACTGTATGAGTACGCGGTCAACTTTTGCTTCCCCACCCCAGTAATCAGGATTCTTTTCGAGTTCAAGGCTTGTACTCGGTTCGAAGGACACAAACTTGAAGGGCCCGGTTCCAACCGGCTCTTTGTCGAGATCACTGGCTTTAGGACTTACAATGGACATGATAGGGTCTACAAGGGATGAAATTAGTGGAGCGCAAGTGCCATTGGTTTCAATAACAATGGTGTAATCCCCTGTTTTTTGTACATCTTTGATGAAGGAGTACTCTGATGACCTGCTGTTTGACGGGTCAAGTACTCTGTTCAGTGAAAAGAGAACCGCATCAGCATCCATTTTTGTCCCGTCGTGGAAGGTTACACCCTTACGGAGCTGGATTTCCCATTCGGTATCGTTTAACTGTTTGTATCCGGATGCGAGTTTGGGCATGAGATTCATGTCTGCGTCATAGTAAAACAGGGTTTCATAGATGCCTGCCTGATGGACATACCACCCTGTCCAGCCGTTGGCAGGGTCAAGACTGCCGCCGGTATCGGGGCCTTCGTTAAAAACTACACGAAGAACTTTTTCTTTAGACGCCTCACCGGTATCAACACATCCTGCACAGAGCAGTGCTACAATAAGAATTACGGCAATGGCAGAGATGGATAGTTTTATTTTTGGAAAGTTGAATTTCACCATTAACACACCAATATGCATAAATATTTAATAGATATTAATACTATTTTTAACTAAGTTATATATAATGTATATTTAAATTGTGTGATTTTATTTTATAGTTATGCAGAAAATTTGATAAAATTTTTAGTTTTTTGAAATAGAAACTGTCCAATAAACCGTATCGGTGATTTGACAGCTATTATGTCGCCGGGTTTAATCAGGCCATTATTTGAGAAGGTGCTGAGTGTAATTTGTGATATTCAGAGATCCACTGTCAAAACCGAATGAGCCATTGTAAAAACCAAGATAAAATCACAAAAAATTAGAAGGTTTTATTCGCTTTTCATTCAAAAAATCATGTACCTATTAGTTGATGTGCTGATTTTTCGGTACCATGTCAATTCTTTTCTCTATATGTTTTCATTCCATGGTTTACGTGGCAGTCGTAATTCCAGGCTCCTTCATCCCAGTAATTTCTGATCTCTTTTTTAAGGTTGCCTCCTCCATCTAAATCACCTTTACATTTTACTCAGAATCCCATACAGAATAGAAATATAAATTATTTGCTAATCATTTTATCCAAATTATGAAATAAAGAGCATAACTAATAATTTATTATTAATTATAATGATTTAAATACACAATCTTTATAAATAGTAATACCAATTAGTATTTTAGTCTTACTCAATTAAATGCAATTTTATGAAAACAGTTTAATGCTAATTTTATTCGAGGAATAGAAAATGACTGAAATATTAGAAATGAAAGATAAAATTTTAGAATACTGGGACTACAGAAGTTCTGATTATCACACAGAATATGCCAGATGTATGGATGAGGAAATGGAGATTTGGAAATCTGTTTTTTCTGAAATTCTACTAACGGATAAAAAAATTCGTGCAGTAGAAGTTGGAACGGGTCCTGGGCTTCTTGCAATCTCTCTTGCCGCAATGGGACATGATGTAACCGGCGTTGATTTGTCAGAAAATATGCTTGAAAAAGCAGCGAAAAATGCCAAAGAAAAAGGTGTAGATGTTTCGTTAGTACAGGGAGATGCAGAAGAAATTCCTCTAAATGACGGAGAGTACGATTTCGTTTTGAGCAAGTATCTTCTCTGGACTCTGCCTCAACCGGATAAGTTTATGAGTGAGTGTTGCCGGCTTTTAAAAGACGGTGGCCTTATGATGATAGTTGATGGTTTGTGGTTCCAGAACCCTGATGGGACAGAAAAGAAAAGCAGTCGTTATGAAAAGTTTAATGAATTGTATTCTGATGTTAAGCCGAACCTGCCCCTTGCGAAAAACAATACACCTGAGAGGATAACTGCCCTTGCACAATCTCATGGGTTTGAGGCTGTTTCATGGAGGTTTTTGAGCGATTATGATGCATTTTTGGAACGAAATGACCCGTCTGGCCATGCAGCAGGTTATATCCAGCCTCCGCATATGGTTCTTGCAAAGAAAAGAAGTCAGACTTGATTAATCTTTTTTTATTCTTCGTAGTTTTGTGTAATCAAGTTGTGGACTTAAGGCCTTAAAATACCTGCAAAGGGCTTTATTACTCACCCTGTTTTATCTGAAGGTTGCCATCTGCACGAAACCACGAAGACTCGAATCTCAATTTCCAGGAAAGTAAACAAAAAATTTACTTTAATTTATCCCACTTTCCGCAGTAAAATTTCTTATTTCAAGCTGTCTCAAAACCATTTTGAATTGTACAATTGGGCAATACCCTTTTTAATTTTTACTTCATTTCAACAAGGATAGATTAATTTTCACAGTTCAACATAGCTTATTTGCTATTCTCGCTCGAATTCTTCCTTTATTCCAGCTTTTACTTCCTTCCCTAAATATCATTTTCAGCATATCTTTCAGTTTTTCCCTTTCTTTTTTAATGAAGTCTGCTATTTTCTTTATATTATGTACAGTACACATCATAACAAATTTGATTCTGGTTTTCCTTTTCCTCTCAACAGAAATTTCCTAAACCCTCTATCCTTTTTCACTTGACCAAACACAGGTCCTACAATAGACATTCTTTTCTGATACTTTTCAGTACCTTCCTCTGTGTTCAGTTTAGCCTTCATATCCTCCATTAAATATTCTCGAAGATCTCTTGATATCGTTCTTTTTCCACTCTCAGTACATGCATTTTTAACACACACTGAAAACAATAGTTGCAGACAGAATATCGTAAATCAGGTTCACATTTCCTCTTTTGTACTCTTGTAAAGGGAATTTCAAATGCAGCAGGACAATAATAGCAGTCTTTTTTTTCATCGTATTCAAAAAGAGATTTCCTGACTTTCTGTTTTTCCTTCGTTTTCAACTTTATAGAAGTTGTCAGGAATATAGGCATCAATCCCTTCATTCTGTAAAAATTTTAAATTCTCATATGAGAAATAACCTGCATCTGCAAGCACTATTGTCGGCTTATATCCCAGTGTATTTTTTACATTTTGTATCATTGGTTCCATTTGATGCAAGTCGTTTTCTTCGTTAACAACTTCTGCTGCAACGATTATTTGTTCTTTTTCATCAACAGCAACCTGACAATTGTAGGAAGGTTTCTTGCTTCCATCTTTATGTTTCATAATTCGAGCATCATTGTCTGCGACATTTACTTTTTTCAGGTTTTCCTCATCAAGCTTCTTCTTAGCGACTTTAATATTTTCGAATCTCTTCTTCTTGTCAACCAGTTCTTCTGGAATCTGATATGGTGTTGAGTCACCATAGATTTCATCTTCATATTTATCTGTCTCAATGCTCTCTTTGAATATCGTATCTATTTCTTTTTCGAGAGCATCAGAACTCTTGCTTTGTCTTGATGAAGCATTTGCCTTAATCTTTGTTCCGTCAATTAAGATACTGGAACCAATCATACCCATTTATTTACAAAGCATGACAACCTGAGAAAAGATTGCTTTAATAGGATCAAGATAAGTTGAACGGAATCTACAAATCTTATGAAAATCAGGTTTTTGCATGGCTGCAAGATACATGAAAGCTGTGTCAGTTTGAGTCATTTGTTGTAGTTTAATACTCTGGCAATATGATTTTTAGGAACAAAATATTCAGATTTAATGGAAGTAAAAACTGCTGCTTTTGATTGTATTTTCTAAACATCCGATCTTCCGCAGATGTCTTGAAAAACTAACATTTTTCTTGTTATCGTTTTTGGGCATTTGCTCAATACTTTGCAATTATTATTTCAACTTAAACTTCCGGAAATAGAGGTTAGAAGCTTTCAGTGAAGGCACAAAATTGGAATGTGTAAAATACTTCAAAAACACATACTTGAATAAGTAGGGCAATTTTCAGAAAAAAACGATAGCAAGAAAAATTGTGAAAATTGAATGGACATCTGCGGAAAGTCAGAAACATGGCGAAACACTGGAATTAAGTTTTGTAGTAAGTTACTATTCAGGTACCTTAAATCAATATCAAAAGCCGTAATTTAGAATGTTTGGCATTTACACTATATTTCATTCAGTTTTGTAAATTGATGCCAACTGATGTCATTTTTAATTTTGCTATGAATCCCTTATTAGACAGGTCTCTATGACCAAAATCGGTGTTAGTTGACTTATTTAGGGTACCTGAATAGTTACTGTAGTAAATATAAAGATTCTGGGATTCTAACCCAAATGTATGATCTAGCATAGTTTTGAGACAGCCTGAATACATCACTTTTTTAAATTTACCACATATTTGATTATATCCAACATTTTAAACAGAATAAAAAACACAAACCAGATCATAAAAACTATACATAAAAGCTTCAAAATGAGATTCACAAGATCACCTTTTCTACACTTTTCCAATTATGAAATTTTTTTCTTATATAATTAAGTTTTATAATATAATATAATATAAAATATATATAATGCGGTTTAATTAATTAGTGAAGTGTTTTATTTTATTTAAAGTTTTATTTAAATAAATTTTAAAACAACATACCCAATATTTGTAATATGAAATGAAGTTGCGCCACCGCTCCAAATTCCGTTAAAGGAAATAAGGCTCTTCGTCATTCCTTATGAATAAGATAATTTTCAATTCAAGACCACATTGGTTTTTATGAGAATATTATGAGGATATCCACACAAAACAACGAAGAGCCGGAAATAATAACCCTAAACAATTTAGTTTGAGCAGAAGTTAGTAACCGAAAAATGGAATTGGTAAATTATATTATCATCAACTGTCACCGAAGGAGTTTTCCATCCCCGCAGCAAGCTAGCGGGGTATTCTACTGAAATAAAATTCACGAAGATCCATAATTGAAAGTATTGTATCCCAAATTTGACAGAAGCATACTTTTTAGGATGTATAAATAGGCTTCATGCTTCTGTTTTCTTCCTACAATTCAAATTTATCTCTTGTGTTTATTGATTTTTGACATATTTCATTTTACCACAAGATAATATGTCAATGCAATGTGTTTTTTGTAAAAATAGACTGTATTAATTAACAGAATCTGTCAAATTAAGGTTGTATCGTGAAATGATTTCGCAGACTCAAAACCATTTGAAAGTCCAATACATAATCCAACAGCAGGTAACGTAAAAGGTTAAACGTTTAGTAAATTCCAATCCCACTTTGGTATTGTGGAATGATTACGTAAAATGAAACAAATTCAAAGTTGGAGTATAATAATGGGTCACCTGTATACGATATATAACCGCAATAAAAGAAATTAAAAACGCGAAATAATTTTGGGTAAAACAACATAACTTTATTCTCCTGTACCCGGGAACCCGGAAGCTTATGATTTCCTACCTGACAGGCGGTATAAACTGGAAAGCTGGCTTATGTCCTGATGAGCAATTCGGAGAATACCGAAGCCGACCTTCGGGGATGGGTTAACATTGACAATAGAGCAGGAATGACCCTTGAAAACGCAGTACTGAAACTCGTATCAGGTCAGATAAAACGCGTTTCCCAGCCCGCAACTCTGCGTACTGAAGAAAAAGCCGTGGCTGGTGAAGCGGTCTTGCAGACGCCCTTTTCCAAAGAGGATCTTTTTGAGTATCATCTTTATACCCTCGAAAACCCGGCAACCCTGAAAAATAACCAGGCAAAGCAGATTTCTTTAATGTCTGCCGATTCCATGCCTATCGAAAAAAGGCTAATCTACGACAGTTCTCGGAACGAGAACGTCCTGGCTTACCTTACCCTTAAAAACTCAAAAGAAAATGGGCTTGGGATGCCTCTATCAGCAGGAGTCATAAGAGTTTTTACAGTGTTGATTCTTCAGGAGGGCTTCAGTTCCTCGGAGAAGACCGGATAAAACATACTCCGGAAGCCGGGGAACTAAGAGTAACTGTCGGCTCGGCTTTTGATCTTACTACCAGGCGAAACGAATCCAATTACCAGCGCATAAGTGATAAGGTTGAGAGGGTCACCTATCAGATCGAACTTAATAATAGTAAGTCTGAGGCTCAGGCAGTCACAGTCGTGGAACACCTGTTCAGACAATGGGAGATTCTTGAGAGTTCGGATAGGTACGAAAAAATTAATGCTTCTACGATCGAATTCAGAGTAATGGTGCCTGCAAAAGGCAAAAAGCTTGTCTCTTACACTGTAGAACGCCGTTTTTGAAAATTTTTTTGCAAAGATTATATCTATGAAAATGGAGTAAAAGAAGGTGAAAGAATATCATATCTCTTTTCAATATCAGTAGGTAACTAATTTTCTATTTTTTTCCATAAGTAATGCTCTTCATTACCTGCTGATAATATGAAAATAATGCTATATGTTTTTCATTACTAATACCCATTTGAAAAGTGAAGAACTGGGATGCAACTTCATTTTGCATTGACTTGATACCAGTTAGAGAGTGAGACTTACCAGATGACTCTATATCGACAGGCTAAAAATATGTTCAATACTTTCACTGGGCAGATGTTAATCAAAAGTTGAAATCAAAACATACAGATAAAATATTTGCAAAATCATCGAAGGAGAGAAATTTGCAAAATCTCCGGTTGCTGAGAAAAACTCATGGCTGAGAAAAACTCATAAGAGCAGTCGCCGGTAAACGTAGGGAGCAAAAACTAATCTTTTAAATCCCATTTTTTTCTTCCCAGGTTTCTGAAGTGTCTGAACTTTATTATCAGAATCTATGCTACAAGAGCCTTATTTATAAGAGATCTTAACTATAAGAGATTTTATACTATTAACTCATATAATCAGTTTGGGTTCTTTAGTTTATAATTATTTTTTTACTCCAGCTGTTTATTTTGAAGCTGGGCAGGTCGTTGACAATTTATTTGTCTGTGGGTGGTAAGACATGAAAACAAAATTGAAGATGAAAAGCTTAGACCTCTTTATATTTTGTGTTCTTTTGATTGTGGTCCTGGGAATATCTCCTGCTCTTGCCCAGATGGGCCAGGGTGGAAATATTAATGGCATGGGCCAGGGAATGGGTCCAGGAACGGGCCAGGGTGGAAATATTAGTGGTATGGGCCAGGGAATGGGTCCGGGAACAGGCCAGGGAATGATGAATGGTTACGGATTTGATCAGTACGACAGCAGGTTTTCAGGTTTCGGATCAATGACTTTTGGAGAAGTCTGCAATAATTTCGGAGTTCCAGTTGAAACCGCACTTTCTGACCTCAACCTTCCGGAAAATATGGATAAGAACCTTACAGTTCTGGAAGTCGAAGAGCAATATGGAGTTTCAGGGCAGGAAATTGCGAGCTACGTGGCCACGAACATGCAGCAAATGCCTGCTTCTCTTAATTCCAGGCAGCGACTTCTTATGCGCCAGCAGGCCACACAGAACATGCGAGGTATGGGTCAGGGAATGTATTTCATGCGTCAGGGTCGCTTTGCATACGGAAACTATACGACCTTCAGTTTTGATACTAATACAGGCGAAATCAGCAACTTTGCAGTTAGTGGGGACCAGATTTTCGATGCAATAACGGTTTCAGATTTCACCTTAAAGGAAGAACAGGTTGCAGGTGCAGCTGCTATTTATTATGGTGAAAACAGCCGGATTTTGCTTCACGACAACCCTATGGGAACCATGCAGGTCATGGCTTTTGCCAACAAAACCGTTGTATTTAACCTATCTGAAGGCGTAGAAGCAAACGTAGATACCGAACTTTCTAATGAACTGGGAAATGCAATTATTGTAAATATAACCAAAGATAACTTTGAGGGCTCTCTTATCGTCTTCAAGAATTACCTCGCAACAGCTACCGGTGAGGAGCCACTGGAAGGGCTTGATGCTCAGGTTTCGGGTGACAAAGTCACAGTAACTCTTGTCAACAACAGTGTGGTCGTGTTCCGTGCAACTCCCATGGACCCAGCTCTCATGCAGACCGGGTACAATTATGGTTCCCATGTTGCGTACATGAACCAGGTACTTGACAGGGAAATTGCCCGTGGCATGGTAGGAGCCGAAATTACCATGCGTGCAGGTGGGAATAATTCATCCATTGTGAACTACACTCCCATGGGATTGCAAATAAAGGAAAGGGATAGAGACCGTATTGTGCTCGGGGTGGAGTCGAACATTTCTCAGGGCAGGGTCATCACTGTAACCGTGGATAACGAATCTCTCAACCTTACAAATCCTGACCGTCTAAGGCTTCGCATTGACGGGAATGCAATTGAAAGAGCCACAAATATCGATGAGCTCTTTGCCGGCGGAACCCGTCCGCTCTGTTATCTCATGCAGGAAAATGACACTGCTACAATGGCAGTATATATCCCTCAGTTTTCAGAGCACGAAATCGTAATTGACATGGAGCCCGAAGTCGGAGAAGAAACGACTGGAGAAGAAACAGGGAAAGAAACAGGGGAAGAAACTACTGAAACTGAAGCAAAACCCACGCCAGCTTTTGAATTCGGGCTAGGGGTTACAGTGCTAGCTTCCGCATACAGGCTGAAACGCAGGAGGTAATGAATAGTCCTTTTCAGTGTGTCTAAGTCCAGTATCTTTTAAAATGGATGCAAAAGTTGAATAAGTTGCAGAATTCAAAATTCTGCATCACCTCTCCTATTTTAAATTCTTACATTTTTCTGAAACTTGTAGTCTTTGATTTACTGTTTGAGCTGATCCCAAAACTTAAAATTTGCTTTTTTAACCTCTTGCTTTGAATCTCTAATCAAGTTTCTGATCATGAATATAATCCTAAAAACTTTGTAACTACTCAGGGTATATTTAGCGGCGCTCCTTTGAGCGCCGCGAGAATACCCTCTAAAACAGGTAAACCATTCTTTCTTATTGTGGAAATATATGCTCTAATTCTGCAGAAAGCTTCCGCTCCCCGTGTAGTTCTGAAAGTTCCTGATATTTTCTGCTGTAGTTTCATCATCCTGACATCTCTTTCTGCCTGATTATTCTCAAACGGAACTTTCAAGTCTGTCAGGAATCTCAGAATCTTTTCTTTATGTTCTATAAACCTATCAAGCAGATTCCTTGCTTTGGTTTTTGGATGAATACCACGTTTTCCTTGTCTTTCAGGATTTAGAGAAGGTGGATTTTCTTCAATTCCTTTCGTGATTACAGCATTGAACCTTTTTTCTAATGCCTTAACTTGTTCAAAATCCAGATCTTTGACCTGCTCTTTGCATTCATCAGTATACTTTTTCGTTTCAGATAACAGCTCATTCATATCTTTAGTCCATTGCTGTTTATAATTCTCCTCAATTCCAATAAGTTCTCTTTGGAGATGGGCATTGCAAAAAGCATGATCACAATTATAACCGTTGTAAGGTTTCCATCCATCATGAACTGCTACCCCTTTAAACTCTGGAAGAATTCCCATAGCATTAATAGCTTCTGATCCTCTTTTTGGATGAGCAAAATCAAATTGCGTGCGGCCACCCCACCCTAAACAGGCTGTCCGACAATTACTTTCGGTAATAAAAGAATTCCTTCTTTTTCGATTTAAAGGTCTTATTTGCTTTCTTTTTAGCACTTTTTTATTACTACCAATAATTGTCGGACAGCCTGCAAAGGTCAGGGTATTCGTGACCCTCTGCACTCCCATAGTAATAAAAATAAGAAGAAAGAGAACCAAAAAGATGGTTTATTTTCGGATAGTTCTAAGCCATCGACATTTCCTTCTTCATTAGACATATAATATGATTCTGCAATCAATTTTTTCAGCTCTGGTGTTTCTTCGGTAAGATTCGTTAGGCCCATAATTCCGTAATAAGCTACGAAATAATCTTCTCTGGTTTCAAGAAAAGGTCTCTCATATACTAGAAAATATCCCGACGTTTCAGGACTTTCGTACCCTGTTGCGTTAAAAGAATGAGAACCAACAGTTGGGCCCCAGGTATTATTAGCTTTATCTCTTTTAATTTTCTCCTGAAGCTCTGTACTAATATTTAATTTCTGCTGGAAAACACTACCATTTTCTTCCAAATATCGATAAAGGGTATCTTCCCTTTTCAAAAATTCAGATTCATCGTCAAAATACCAAACAATCATAAATTTTCCATCAGAAATGTTCACCATATTGCAGTAAGGAGAAATCTTCGGAAAAAGTAATGTACATGTCTGCTCATTTTCTTTATATGTATCAGGGATATACCACCTAGGCATCTCCTCTGAAGGAGGCAACCCTGGACCGATTAAAATAGTATCGAGAATAAACAATATTCCAACAAGAGCAACTATTAAGAATACCAAAAAAGCTATTTTTTTATTCATTTTCTTGTAAAACATTTACTTACCCCAACAGTATAAAAATGTAATGGGTGATTAAGGTCTCACCCATACTGCCATAACTGCGGTCCAGTCACCATAGGCCAAGTAGTGAATATCTCTATCCCATGTATCCTTTATATAAACGTAATCTTGATCTCCATCAAGACATCCCATGCAGGTAACACTATGATGATTATAGGCTTTATTATGACCATTACCTGTTCCACCGTTAAGCATGCTAAGTACGAAAGGTCTACCTGCATACACCTCGTTTTTTATCTCAGCCCATGAAACTGTAACATCCTCACTTGCCTGAAAGTTATTATAATGATGATTTCTACAAACAGATAATATACCATCATTAACACGCCACGGCCAAGTTGCTCCATCTCCAAATGGCCATTTATATGATGTACCCATTGCATTCGCTAATTCGTCTATTAGTGTAGTTTCACCTGGAAAGTTAGGATATCCATGGACGTCCCAATATCCTAGTGTCATGACAATTTAAATTTGGTGCCTTTTATATACTTTAAATGCTATATAACTCTTAATGGTGAAAATCAAACTTAAAGATAACGAGGAGCAATACCTTCAAGACTTTGTTAAAAAAGGACAGAAAAATGCAAGAGAATTGATCAGAGCACGAATTCTATTACTTGCAAACAAGAATAAAAAGAATCTAGAAATCGCTGAAATACTGAATGTCGGCAGAAATACCGTTGGGAGAACCAAGAAGAGATACTTGAAGGAAGGTCTCCAAAGAGCTATTCAAGATAAGCCAAGAACTGGTCAACCCATAAAATATACAGAGAAACACGTTGCAGAAATCATAGCTCAAGCATGTACTACACCTCCTGCTGGAAGAAAAAAGTGGACACTTGTACTGCTTACTGAAGAATTGAAGAAAAAAGAAGGTTTTGAGACAATAAACAAAGAGAGCATTAGGCTTGTTTTAAAAAAAGCAAAACTAAGCCTTGGTTGAGGAGAATGTGGTGCATCCAAACTATAGACGCAGAATATAGGGAAAGAATGTACGACGTTCTCAGTCTTTATGAAGAAGATTATGATCCAGAAAAACCTCTAATATGTATTGATGAAAAACCAAAGCAAATTATTGGAGATAAGAGAAAGTCCATTCCGATGAAACCCGGAAGTCCAGAAAAATATGATTACGAATATGTTAGGAATGGAACTGCAAACATATTCATGGCAGTAGAATTTAAAGCAGGAAAAAGGATGACTTTGGTTACCAATAGAAGGACTAAGATAGATTTTGCACATTTTGTTAGGGCACTTGTAGAAAGGAAGTCTAAAACAAAAACTATCCGTTTGGTCATGGACAATCTCAACACCCACAAAGAAAAGTCGCTTGAAGAAGCTTTCGGAAAAGAAGAAGCAGAAAAGATTCTTAAAAATGTAGAATTCCATTATACTCCTAAACATGCGAGTTGGCTGAATGCAGCAGAAATAGAGATTAATGTCATGGATATAGAATGCACTGGAAGGAGGATTGGTAACATGGGTACTTTGGTTCATGAAGTAGATTCCTGGACTAAGAGGAGAAACGAACATGAAAGTAAAATCAACTGGAAGTTTACTCGAAAAATTGCTGACGAAAAAATGTCAAAATATTATGCACCATAATTAAGTTTCCAAGACACTAGTACCATTCCAGCCGCAGTTGGAGAGCAACCATTGCGCCAGATATAACCTGGCACATCAATGATTAATCTAAGTGTACTGGTGGAAGATAAAGAATAATTTGAGGAGTTGGCCATTTCTTTTTCTAAGATATTCCATTGTGTATTTGCATTTTGTTTTCTCATTTCTTCCTGTTGTTGTAAATATGTGTTGTTAAAATAGTATTTAAAAAAGTATTCTTCATCTGCAGGGATACTTCCATTTGATTTATTAAAGTCTACTATAGTTGAAAATGGCAAATCCACTATTATTTTTTCGTTACTATTCAGGTACCCTAAAATGAGTCGAGTAACACTGATTTTGGTCTTAGGGATCTGTCTAATAAGGGATTCATATCAAAATAAAAAATGGTATCAGTTGACCTTAGTATACAAAATCGACTGAAATATATTGTAAATACCAAACACTCTAAATTACGGCTTTTGATGCTGATTTATGGTACCTGAATAGTTACATTTTTTCTTTTGTTTTACTTTTATTATCGGTTAGGGTATACTCTACGTAGTGAAATGTTGGTCCTAAATAAAGAGGTTTCATCTCTCCAATAGTCAGTTCTTCCTTGCCAGTACTCTCTAATTTTATCTTTTTAGCACGTTCTTGTATAAGTGATTTTGAGCGGGTTGTAAATTCTGGTATTTCATTAGGTATCTTGCCGCTTGAAAACTCCAGAACTGGATAGTGATCCTTCGTCGCTGAAATGAAAACATACCCTACTTGTTGCTTATTCTTGATAACATTAAATGAATAAGCCGACTTATTACCATCAAGATCATAGTAAACAGTAGACAATTTTACAGTTGCGTCTTTCCATTCTGATAAATCCGATATAGATCCAGAAATCTCTTTTATAGAATAAGACGCAACTTTTTCAGCTTTATCCACACTGACCACATTTGATGTGTGAATCTCATTCGATGATTCTTCCTGTGCATTCGCAGCAGGTAAAAAAGCTAAACTCACAAGGAGTATTACCACAAGTGTTTTTATTCCAATTTTGTTTTTAACCATTCGTTTAACTCCTAGTTATTTTTCTCTAGGAGGCGGGATCAGGCAAGCTTAAATATTCGCGCAGCTAAACATAATCACTGCCTCATAGGGCATATTTTATGGAGTTCGTATGAACCGGGAAAGTACATTTGAACTCCATAAATTTCTCATTCTTAATTCCTTATAAGTTTTATGTCCAACCTCTCTAACAATGCAATTCCAAGAGGATTTTAAGTCTAGATTACTTTCCAATAGTTTTATTGTTTAATGATTTGGCCATAAATTATTTATTTGAATATATGTCTTAACTCATATTCAAAAATAAGTATAAAAGAAAAATAGTATTCAATTTTAGTGTATAAAAGTCGTATTTAAGTTGGAAAATATTAGATATATACTTTTATATCTATAGATTATTTAACCCTGACTATATTTGGTGTAATCAATTAAAGAGTTCGAAGGACAAAAACTTACCGTTATTGTGAGTTGACGGGAATCGGTCCTTCTTTTTTCCTAAAAAAGAGAGTAGAAAAGTGAAAAAGAAAAAATAAGGCAAAAGAGGTAAAATAAAAAAAAGGTAAATAAAGAAAAAGAGGAATAAGGGAAAAAAGGTGAAATAAAGGAAAAATGAGTAAAAAAAGATGCCATTAAGGAAAATATCTGCAAGCCCATATCTAAGCAAGATCAGATTTACAAGAAGACAAAATTTGTAGAAACGCTGGCGGGAAGAACGTCTGAGTTGACGTCCGCCGGCAGATTCCTCATAAATTAATACTGAGGAAAATAATCTATTCTAAAGTAAATAAGTGGAAAAGAAGTTTGCAAGACCGGGTACAGAAGGTTTCTGTAGCCTGTCTCTATTTCTCGATTATCCTTCGAGTACGATTTCGATATTGATATCTTTAGGAACCTGGATTCTCATGAGCTGGCGAAGTGCCCTTTCATCGGCTGCAATATCGATGAGACGCTTGTGTACACGCATCTCCCAGTGATCCCATGTTGCAGTTCCGTCTCCGCTCGGGCTTTTTCTTGTGGGAACTACAAGCTTCTTAGTGGGAAGCGGAACAGGCCCTGAAATGTTAACTCCTGTTCTTTCCGCAATAGATTTTACCTGATTGCAGACTCCGTCCAGATCTTTGGGACTGATGCCTGACAATCTTATTCTAGCTTTCTGCATACCTTTTTTCTCCTTAAAAAATGAAAAAGGAGAGTGTTACTTCTGTTTAACACTCATACACATGCCGGCGGCGATTGTCATACCCATATCACGGATAGCGAACCTGCCGAGCTGTGGAATTTCTTTTACTGGCTCGATAACCATCGGCTTTGTTGGTTTGATGGTAACGATTGCTGCATCTCCGGCCTTAAGGAAGGTCGGGTTTTCTTCCTTTACCTGCCCGGTCTTCGGGTCCAGCTTCTTGTTAAGCTCGATCAGCTGGCATGCGATCTGGGAAGTGTGGGCATGGAAAACAGGAGTGTAGCCGGCAGTGATTGCGGATGGGTGCTGCAGAACGACAATCTGTCCTACAAACGTATCAGCTACTTTTGGTGGGTTGTCAACATGGCCACAAACGTCTCCTCTGCGGACATCGGCCTTGCCGATACCACGAACGTTCCAGCCAATGTTGTCTCCTGGAAGGGCCTGTGGAATTTCTTCGTGGTGCATCTCAATGGACTTAACTTCACCGGATGCTCCGCCTGGCATGAAAACGACCTTGTCGCCCTTCTTCATAGTACCGGTTTCGACTCTGCCTACAGGCACGGTCCCGATACCGGAAATTGTGTATGCGTCTTCCACAGGGATCCTGAGAGGAAGAGTGGATGGTTTTTCTGGCTCTTTAAGGTTGTTAAGAGCTTCCATCATAGTTACTCCCTTGTACCAGGGGGTCTTATCACTGTGATTTACAACATTGTCACCGTAGAATGCAGAGGTTGGAACAAAAGGAATTTCACTTGGCTTGAACCCGATCATCTTAAGGATACCGGATACCTGCTCGACAACTTCCTTGTATCTCTTCTCGCTGTATTCAACTGCGTCCATCTTGTTGATTGCAACAATAAGCTGGTTGATACCAAGGGTTCTGGAAAGGAAAATGTGTTCCTTAGTCTGGGCCATTACACCATCAGGAGCTGCAACAACAAGGACAGCGGCGTCAGCCTGGGAAGCACCTGTGATCATGTTCTTTACAAAGTCACGGTGGCCTGGACAGTCTACTACTGTGAAGTAGAACTTATCTGTGTCGAATCTCTTGTGAGCGATGTCAATTGTGATACCTCTTTCACGCTCTTCCTTAAGAGAGTCCATAACCCATGCGAAGGCGAAGGATTCCTTACCCTTCTGCTTTGCTTCTTCCTTATACTTCTCGATAACGTGTGCAGGTACAGCTCCTGCATCGTACATTAAGCGTCCTACAAATGTTGATTTTCCGTGGTCAATGTGACCAATCACTGCTAAATTCATGTGCGGTTTATCAGATGCCATATTATAATCTCCTGTAATGACGGATGAGTTTCATTCGTATATCAAATATTTACTATATTAAGATTAGGGCGGATCTCAATATTGACTCATCTTTTCTATATTTGTTTATCCGATCAATATTGCCAGTTTTCCCTTTCCGGATACCTTCTTGGACCGCCACTTTGTATATTTCCAGTAGTCTGGACTGCTTTCCCCAATATAGGCATACCTTATTTTAAAGTTTTCCGATTGGCCGTATTCCCGAACCGATAGGGATACTCTTCCCTTCCAGATCAGTCCGGGTGCTCATATCTATCCTGTCTGAGGATAGGTATCCATGAAATATTAAGGAAAAGCGGAAGAGATTCCGCTTACATTGAAAGGAAGTCAGTAGCCTTGGGCAATTCTTTCTTCAGGCCCTTCCTTTCTCTGATCTGGCCTACAATTTCGTTCTGAATGCTGGTAGGCACAGTGTCAAAGCCTCCGAATTCGGTGCTCCACATAGCACGTCCTTCAGTTGCAGACCTGATCTCACCTGCAAATCCGAACATCTCAGCTACAGGCACTCTGGCCTCGATAATTGCCAGGTCTCCTTCAGTACTCATGTTAAGGATAATTCCACGGCGTCCCTGCAGTTCCTTTGTTGCACCACCCATTAAAAGCTGGGGCACCTGAACAAAAACCTTCTGATAAGGTTCAAGCAGAGTGTCATCTGCCATAAGCATACCTGCCTGAATAGCCTGCCTTGAAGCTGGAATGACCTGAGCCGGACCTCTGTGAATTGCATCTTCGTGAAGCTTTGCATCTACAAGCACGCATTTTACGTTTGCTACAGGTTCCCTTGTGAGCGGGCCTGCACGCATGACTTCCTCAAACCCATCAAGTATGAGTTCCATTGTCTCATTGAGGTACTGGATACCTTTGGTCATATCAATGAAGATATTGGAATTGAAGATCCCGACAATACCTTTTGCTTCTTCTTTTTCCATTCCGAGATCAATGAGCTTCTGCCTGCGTTCAAGCTCGGGCAGATTCATATGGATATCACCTGCTTTGATAGCACTGACGATCTCAAGATCAAGGGGTTCCACATAGATATAGAACCTGTTATGCCTGTTTGGAGACTTTCCTTCTACAGGTTCGATCTTCTTCTTAATGGTTTCCCTATAAACGACAATTGGCTTGCTTGTGGTGATTTCCACATTCTTGTCCCTTTCGATCCTGTGAGCAATAACCTCAAGGTGAAGTTCTCCCATGCCTGCCATCAAGTGTTCCCCGGTTTCCTCATCAAGGGTGATCTGAAGGGTCGGGTCTTCCTTTGCAACCTGTCTGAGCACTTCAATCAATTTGGGCAGGTCTTTGGTATGCTTTGCTTCCACAGCCACAGTCACCACAGGTTCACTCACATGCCTGATGCTTTCGAAAGGCGCCATGCCCTCAAGGGTTGTTACTGTGGACCCTACGATTGCATCTTTTAAACCGGTAACTGCAGCAATGTTTCCTGCAGGAATCTTGTCCACTTCAAGCCTTTCCGGACCCATGAAGATACTGACCTGCTGGACTCTGCTTTTCTTTGCAGTCCCTGAGGTAAAGACTTCCATACCACGGCTAAAAGAACCGCTAAACAGCCTTCCTGTTGCAACTTCACCTGCATGGGGGTCAATTGAAATGTCAGTTACCATGAACGCAAGGTCTCCGTCTGCGTTTGCATGGGTCATTGAAGTTCCGATTTCTGAGTCCTCGTCTCCATGCCAGATTACCTTTACCCTGTCCTTCTGAGCTTCAAGAGGGTTTGGCAGGAAGTGAATAACCATATCAAGAACAGCTTCGTGCAGAGGACACTTTTCTGCCAGGGATTTCATGTCTCCGGCTTTACAGTAATCATATACGTCCTTAAAAGAGACACCGGTCTTCTTCATCATGGGCACACTGATTGCCCAGTTGTAAAGGGCTGACCCAAAAGCAACAGTTCCGGCTGCAGCATCGACTCTCCAGCCTTCCTTGTATTTTTCAGGGTTCATGTTCTTGATGAGCTTGTTCACGTGATCAATAACTTTTCCAAGACGGACCTGCATTTCCTGGGAATCAACCTGGAGCTCATTGATAAGCCTGTCGACCTTGTTAACGAAAAGTACGGGTCTAACATGTTCCCTGAGTGCCTGCCTCAGCACAGTTTCGGTCTGGGGCATAGTACCTTCGACTGCGTCCACGACAACAACAGCCCCGTCCACAGCTCTCATGGCACGGGTAACGTCCCCACCAAAGTCAACGTGTCCGGGAGTGTCGATCAGGTTGATCAGGTAGTCTTCATTATCAAAAGTGTGAACCATGGAAACGTTGGAGGCATCGATAGTGATACCTCTTGACTGTTCCTCTTCGTCGGAATCCATGAATAACTGTCTGCCTGCAAGTTCCTTTGAAATCATGCCGGCACCGGCTAATAGGTTGTCCGATAATGTAGTTTTTCCGTGGTCAATGTGCGCAACGATCCCAATATTTCTGATCTTTGCAGGTTCATTCATGAGCGTCGTTACGCGCTCGACCATCTTCTTCCTTCGTCCCATGCTAATACCTTTTAAACAAATGTAATCTAGATCTATAATTTCTTATATCGAGGCAACCCGCATAAGCGATTAGCGTGCTGCCTTTGCTACTCTTTCCTTTGCGTCCTTCCTGTTGATAGCGAAGGACTTCGTGTCACGATTTGCAGCGCCTATTAATTCGGTTGCCAGACATTCCGCAACCGAGCGTTTGGATTTGAAGGCTGCGTTGCTGGTTCCCATACTGATGTAGCGCAGAGCTGTGTCCACACGCCTCTGGGGTGCGGTGTCTACTGCTTTTGGCACGGAGATTCCGCCGTACTTCAGCCTTACTACTTCTTCCCTGGGGCCTGCGTTGGCAATAGCATCCACAAGCACCTGGATAGGGTTCTGCTTGGTTTTCTTGTTCACGATGTCGAAAGCTTCTTCAACGGCGCTAAGAGTCCTCTGCTTCTTTCCTGTGTTTACCTCATTCCTCATCAGGTTATTTGCCAGACGTTCTACAATAGAAATCTCGGATTTGTTAAACTGCTGCCTGGCGTGCTTTCCGCTGCTGTGGGGAACAATAACAGGAGTAAGACTTACATAACGCTTAATTCCTAGGTCTCGGACTTCAACTTCAGTCGGGTCCCATTTGCCGAATATCTTCAAGAAAATCATCTCCTGGGTTTTTCCAATCTGCCGATGACCATCTGGTTCAGGGACACGTTGTTTACGGCAGTTACTTTGAAGCGTACGCCCGGAATATCACCCATAGCACCACCCATACGGCCTCCAATCCTTTCCACGGTCACTTCATCGTGTTCATCAATGAAATTCACTGCGCCGTCCCCTGGACAGAAAGCAGTTACCTGACGCCCGTTTTTAATGAGCTGGATTCTTACGCACTTACGGATAGCTGAGTTTGGCTGCTTTGCTTCAACTCCTACCTTTTCTAACACAATACCTCGACCCTGCGGTGCACCACCTAGCGGATCGGCTTTCACGTTCAGCCCAAGAACTCGCCTGCCGTAGTATGAGTCTTTCCAGCGGGCATTTTTCCTGGTCTGTGTGAGAATATTAGCTGCATATTTTCCTTTAGCCATTGTTAATTTCTCCAAATTAAAAATTGATCTCAGTTTTCTAGAGGCATACTGAATGCCAGATTGTCCTTCAACGCCGGATTAATGGATCAATGTAAATTAAGTTAGATTACTGCAGGATCACATCTTCTATATTATGATGGCGACGGGCAAGCATCTTTACTTTTTCTATATTTTTCCCATTGCGGCCTATGGCAAGCCCCTTCTCTTTATTGGGTACCTCTACATAAGCTAATCGCTTGCCATTTTTGGTTATAATGTTTACCGAACTCACGGACACAGGTCCGAAGGCGTTCTTCAGGAAGGTGACAGGTTCATCTGAATATTCCACAAGTTCTATTGGTTTGTCCAGAGCCTTTTTAACACGGTTTATATTCTCCCCATTTCTGCCTATAGCAAGTCCCATATCACCCTGTTTTACGACGTATACGAGCCTTTCCTCTTCAGGGATACAGTCAAGGATTTTAGCTCTTGTCATATTTTCAAATAACGCAATGTACTGGATGCTTTCTGCAGTAAGTCTTATTTCACCCAAGACGTTGCCAACTCCTTCTATTAAACTGTAGCAGCCAGGATATCGGATTCTCCTACATCGAGGATTGCCATGGCTGCAATCGTAAAGGGCTTACCACATACGGGCCCGAGTTCTACACTTGTGCCTTCGTATTCCAGGACAGGGACATTTGTTGCCTGAACTTTCTTTTTAATTTCTTCGGGGCAGTTTGATGCCAGGACCACCATTTTTGCAGAGCCATCTGCAGCTGCATCCACGGTCCGTTTGGCTCCAACTATTACATTTCCTGTTTTCACAGCCTTGATAAGAGATTTATCAACATTGATCTTCATTTTCATCAACTCTGTCTCAAATGAGCTCGTCTACTTTATCTCTTTCTTATTAAAGATTTTCCAAGCTCGGTGAATATATGGTACTCTAAATACCTGATGCCTTATATTTATTTTCTGGTTATGAGCCTCGCAGACTCGAGTTTCTGCAGCAGGATTTTCTGACTTTCATAAAGGTAATGTATACCTGATCTGAACTGGTCTTCTATCAGGCTACGCATTTAAATAATTATAGGTTGGGTTTCGGGTTTTTGTACCGGCTTTTACCCAGAAACCTTCACTCTTCTGCTGCTTCTGCCGCTTCTGCTGCTTCTACTGCTTCTTCGATTTCCTCTCTTCTTCTGGTTATAAGATGCACGTCTCCAGTTCCCATGCGGATCGGCTGGCCTACGATAATATTTTCCGTAACCCCCTGAAGCTGATCCACATCCCCACGCATCCCTGCATCCAGCAAGTGATTTACCGTAACTTCGAAAGCTGCACGGGCAAAGACACTTGCCTTTTCACCTGAAATTCCGTGCCTTCCGATCTGTTTTACTTCCCCATCACAGGTCATGAGATCGGAAACGAGCATAATATGTCGGATGTCCACAGTAAGACCCTGTTCGCGCAGGGTGTCTGTCGCTTCCTTAATAATAGCATTCCTTGCAGCTTCGATTCCAAGTACTTCATAAATTTCGTTAATATTATTTGTACTTGTTCTTGTCTTGTCCACACCTTCGAACTGAAGCACTTCACGCAGGGCCGAACCTTCGGTATAGAGAGTATATTCTTCCCCTTCCTTACGGACTACCACACGCTTGATTCCTTCTATCCCTTTCAGAGTGACATTGTGGATACTTTTTGCAAGCTGGAGAAGCTCCCTGTAAGAAGGCTCTCCCGGGGCAATGATAATCTGGTTATCTATATCCGGGGAAATGGTAACCATCACGTTCAATTCTTCGTTGAACTTTTCTTTTACCTGATCTATAGTAATATTCCTGCCTTCCATTGCCTTCTCATGCAGGTCAATTATCAATTTCATCTGGGAAAGATCAGTGGTCACATCAGCGATATGGTCGATTTTTGTTGCTTCAATTTCCCAGGCAAGGGCTCTTGTCTTTTCCCTGTCATAAGCATAATCTTCAGGATTCTCTTTAGAAAGGGCAATTGTCATCATAGGAGTACTCGGAATTTTTCGAGCATCCACAATTTCTATAAGACGGGGCAGACCGAGAGTAACGTTAATCTCGGCCACACCAGCGTAGTGGAAGGTACGCATTGTCATCTGGGTACCCGGCTCCCCTATAGACTGAGCTGCAACCACACCGGCAGCGTCACAGGGCTCAATGCATGAGGTATGATACTCTTCCATTACATTTTCTATAATCTCTTCCATTTCCTTCTTACTTACTCCGGCTTTGATGACATCCTCTCTGAGAGTATTAAGGATATTTGAAGGGAGAGGCAGATCTTTTATCATACTATCGATTGTACTTTCACTGATACTCATCAGGCCACCTCCCGGTTTGCTATGGAACGGACAATCCTGTGAATTGTATCGGGTTTGCTGAAATCGCTTTTTGTAGGGTTAATCCCATCTTCTCCATATTTAAACTGCACGAGCACACCTCTGGTATCCCTGACTGTAAGGTCATACTGGACCTCAAGATCCTGGAGCGCATTGACAAGTCTCCTCTGCAGGTACCCTGATTGCGATGTCCTGACTGCAGTGTCCACAAGACCTTCCCTACCACCGATTGCATGGAAGAAATATTCAGTCGGGTTAAGCCCGCTTTTGTAGCTTGCCTTTACGAACCCGTGGGCATCTGAACCAAGATCCCCCTTCTGGAAATGGGGCAGTGTCCTACCTTCATATCCTCTGCGGATACGTTCACCACGCACGGCCTGCTGGCCAACACAGGCTGCCATCTGAGTAAGGTTCAGGATGGAACCTCTGGCCCCTGAACGGGCCATGATAACTGCCGAGTTTTCAAGCCCCATATGGCTGTCTGCTATGTTACCGGTCTCGTCTCTGGCCTTTCCGAGCTTTTGCATGATGCTCATTTCGATTGTCTCATCAAGGGTTCTTCCAGGAAGAGGTTCAAGCTCCTTATTCTGATAAGACTTGATGAGGTTCTGCACAGCATCTTCAGCTTTGCCGAGGACTTCATTGATCTGGATCCTGGCTTCTTTCGGAATATCTTCATCAGCTATTCCGAAACTCAGGCCTGTCCGCATAATAGCCCTAACTGCAAGCATGGTCATATTATCTATAAAGCGAGCTCCGGCTTCAGGGCCTATTTCCTTGATAATACGGTCCTGAACTTTTCCTTTGAATGCTCCGATGGCTGCCTCGTCTATCGTTCCTTTAATGAGCTCTCCGTCCCGGATTACCACATAGGCATCGTTCGGGCACTCCTCTTTCTTGCAGGTATCGCAGTGCGAGCAGACCTGGGCTGCAAACTGTGTATTAAGGTTTTTAGGCAAGATCTGGCTGAAGATTTGCTTTCCTGTCCAGTAGGGCTTTCCATCGGGATCGTATCCTGCAGGGGAAGGCAACTCTTTGATACCGCTTTTTCGGAGCATATCGTAAGCGTCATCGGCGGAGATGTGATTCTCAAAACGTGTCAGCAGGAAAAGCCCTGAAATATGGTCATGGATCCCACCTATAATAGGACCACCGAAACGCGGGGAAAGAATGTTTTCCTGAACCTGCATCAGGATCTTTGCCTCAGCCCTGGACTCTTCGGTCTGAAGGGCGTGCATGTTCATCTCGTCCCCATCAAAGTCAGCGTTATATGGAGGGCATACAGCAGGATTCAGCCTGAAGGTCTTATTCGGAAGCACCTTCACAGAATGAGCCATAATACTCATCTTGTGCAGAGACGGCTGCCTGTTAAAGAGTACAATATCTCCATCCTTTAACTGACGTTCAACTGTCCATCCGAACTCCAGCTTTTCGGCAAGGTCATCTTTGTTTACATTGGTAACTTTTATACGCCTGCCGTCAGGACGGAGTACATAGTTTGCTCCTGGGTGTATATCCTCTCCATTGCGCACATAGATCTTGAGCTGTTCTATATTCCTTTGTGTTACCACCAGGGGCATTGTCAGAATCCGTGCAATGGGTATAGGAACCCCTACCTCATTAATGCTCAAGTTTGGATCAGGAGAAATTACTGTACGGGCCGAGAAGTTAACACGTTTACCCGACAGGCTTCCTCTGAAACGCCCTTCCTTACCTTTTAAACGCTGGGAGAGTGTCTTTAAGGGCCTGCCTGACCTGTGCCTTGCAGGAGGTATCCCTGAGACGGAGTTGTCAAAGAAGGTTGTAACGTGATACTGAAGGAGTTCCCAGAGGTCCTCAATAATGAGCTGAGGAGCGCCAGCTTCCCTGTTTTCCTGGAAGCGCTGGTTAATTCTGATAATATCTACGAGTTTATGGGTCAGGTCGTCTTCACTGCGCTGCCCGGATTCAAGGGTAATCGAAGGACGAACCGTAACAGGAGGTACAGGCAGGACTGTAAGAATCATCCATTCAGGCCTTGCATTCTTTGGGTCCATTCCGATAACCCGGATGTCGTCGTCAGGGATATTCTCGAAACGGTCCCTTATCTCGGTAGGGGTCAATTTCTCCCCGTTTTCGAGATATTCAGTGGGTTTTTCGAATTTGATATCAAGCTGTTCCTCATTGCAGTAGGGACAGGTCTTTACTTTGCTAGCCTCCTTATAAGCCTCGTTAATCAGGTCATCGGGCATATGTCCGATTTCCTCAATGCCTATAAGCTGGTCCAGATAATGCTGTTTCTGTGCAGGGTCAAGCAGGAGCCTGCTGCATTTCCTGCAGGTTGCCCTGAGAAGTTTTCGGATTACTTTATTGAAGCCAACATGGACTACCGGAGCGACAAGTTCGATGTGCCCGAAGTGTCCAGGGCATTCGCCTGCTCGCCCTGAACATGTCTTGCAGCGAAGCCCCGGGTCAATAACCCCGAGTCTCGTGTCCATAAGCCCCATATCAATTGGAAATCCGTCATCGTCGTAAGTGTCGGCTGTAATGATCGGAGTTGAACTCATTTTACGGATTTCTTTTGGAGACAGTAAGCCGAATTTAATAGAAGAAATTCTTTTTGGAATTGGAGGTACATTTGCCATATCTGCCTCACCTCATACCGCATCTTCAAGTTTAAGCCTGGGCGCAACTCCCAGGGATTTGATTTCGTCCAGCAGCAGCTTGAATGCATAGCTCATCTCCACAGGATATATATCCGTGTCAGCCCCGCAGGTTGAGCAGAAAGCGACATTCCGCTGCTTATCATACGTTGCAATCATTCCACAGTGAGAGCAGACAAGTTCCACAACCTTGTCCGACTCGTCGAGCAGCCTCTCTTTTAGCGACATGGCAGCTCCGTGTCCTACCAGCACATCACGCTCCATTTCTCCGAATCTGAGACCACCTTCTCTGGCTCGGCCTTCGGTTGGCTGGCGGGTAAGCACCTGTACAGGTCCACGAGACCGTGCATGCATCTTCGAAGTGACCATGTGGTGCAGTTTCTGGTAGAGAATAACCCCAACAAAGACATCTGCAGGGATCATCTTACCGGTAGCTCCGTCGTAGAAGATCTCTTTTCCGGTGTGAGCAAAACCGTGTTTTTTCAGGGCTTCTCTGAGGTCTTCTTCATTCTCTCCTGAGAAAGCCGTTGCATTAACTCTTCTGCCTTCCATGGAACCTACTTTTCCGCCAATCATTTCCAGGACGTGGCCTACAGTCATACGGGAAGGAATTGCATGGGGATTGATCATCAGGTCAGGAGTCAGGCCGGATTCCGTAAACGGCATATCTGCAATCGGGACTTTCAGGCCGATAACTCCTTTTTGCCCGTGCCTTGAAGCGAATTTGTCCCCGATGTCAGGAATCCTTTCATCTCTTACCTTTACTTTGGCAAGTCTGGTTCCGTTAATGGATTCGGTCAGGATGACCGTGTCAACAATTCCGGTTTCATTTGACCGCATTGTGATCGAGCTTTCTCTCCTCTGCTCGACTGCAATCCCGAAGTCTGACGGTTCTTCAAGGAACCTTGGCGGACTGGTTTTTCCGATCAGTACATCATTGGGGCCAACTGGGGTTTCGGGATTTACAAGCCCGTCTGTATCCAGGTTAGCATAGGCTTCTGCACTGCGCGCTCCGCGGTATTCAGAGTCAGGAATCTCAAACTTGTCTTCCTGTCCGCCCGGATACCTTCGTTCTTCTCCTTCAAAAGTTCTGAGAAAGTGACTTCTCCCGAGGCCTCTGTCAATTGAGCCCTTATTGAAAATCAGTGCGTCTTCAATGTTATACCCTTCATAGGACAGGATTGCGACCACGAAGTTCTGGCCTGCAGGTCTGTCATCAAAACCTATTGCTTCCGAGGTTCTGGTTCTGGTCATTGCTCTCTGAGGGTAGTGAAGGACATGGGCCCTGGTATCAGGCCTAAGCTTCTGGTTTGCGGTTGCAACCCCGATACACTGTTTAATCATGGCTGCACCCATGGTGTTACGCGGAGATGCGTTATGTTCAGGATAAGGCACCATTCCCGTAGAGATTCCAAGAATAAGTTCAGGATCAATCTCCATGTGAGTGTGCTTTGGAGTAATATCAGCCTCGTAGAGTGCGATGAAGGCATTTTCTTCTTCTTCGGCATCGAGATACTCTATACAGCCTTCTTTTACCAGGTCATCAAAGTTGATTTCTTTGTTCTTAATTTTCTCTACGTGCTCTGGAGTTACCTTGAGAGCTCCGTTCTCCACAACCAGAAGGGGCCTTCTTGCTCTGCCCATATCGGAGTTTATTATTACTTCTCTTGTGTTATTGTTAAGAGCGACATTGACCTGTCTGGATATGAAACCCTGCCGCCTCATCTTTCTGAGCTCGTCTACAAGCTCCGCAGGGTTATCGTGGGTCCCGACAAGCTCCCCGTTTATGAATACTTTTGCTTTAGTCATCTAGCATCGACCCCTTAATCACCGAACGTTGATCCGGCATCATCCATATCTGAATAATCGTAAAACTCATCATCTTTGTATTTGGTTTCGGGTTCAGGAGTTTCTTCATATTCCTCAACGATTTCTTCTCCAAACTCATCGAATAAGGTTTCCTTCAGCTTGGCCGGGATTTCCGGCACCTTTACAACCACGCGCTCGACGTTCAGGTCGTAGAGAATTTTCTTTATCCCGTCGGTATCTTCTATACCTGTTGAAAGTTCAACCATCTCGGCAAAGTTTTTCACCAGGCCACAGTTCGGGCCTTCAGGAGTTTCCGAAGGGCAGAGCCTTCCCCACTGGGTTGCATGCAGGTCTCTTGCTTCAAAGTGAGGCTGGGCGCGGGAAAGGGGCGAAATTACCCGGCGCAGGTGGGAAAGCGTGGAGATATAGTCGTTTCTGTCAAGGAGCTGAGACACACCTGTTCTTCCTCCAACCCAGTTTCCGGTTGCCAGCGGGTGCTGCAGGCGGTCAGTCAACACATCGGCCCTGACTATTGTTGCGACATTCAACTCCCTGTTTCTCATGTTTGCGCGTTCGAGCTGGTATTTTATGTCTCTTGCAAGCCTGTTGAAAGATACCCTGAAGAGGTCTTCCATCAGGTCTCCTGCGAGTTTCAGCCTTTTGTTCGCATAGTGGTCTTTATCATCTTCCGAACGCTTGCCAAGGGCCAGCTCGAAACAGGACTCAGCCATTCTTGCCAGGAAGTGAGCCTTGGAGAGCCGGTCTTTCATGTCGTTTCCAAGATGGGGGAACAGGTACCTGTCAATAACATAGTTTGCTCTTTTTATCTGGTATTCCTTGGCCTGGCCTGCAGCAACCCGAGCCCCGATTTTCTCGATTGCTTCTTCCTGGGTTTCGACTTCGGCTTCTTCGAGGTTTTCCAGCATGAACTTGATAATTTCGGGATCGCTTGAAACTGCATTTACAATATCTTCGTCAGTTACAATCCCAAGAGCTCTCATCAGGGTAATGAAAAATACTCGGCCTGAGATCGAAGGGAAAGAAACCTCGAGCAGGGATTTTCGTCCTCTTTCTACGATTACGAGGGCTCTATATCCGCGCTTCTGTGAGAAAACCTTTGCAACCTCTATAGTATCGCCATACCTCTCCCCATACTCTACGAGAATTTTGTTAGGGGCGAGGTCTTCCAGGGTCATAACCACCCTTTCGGTACCACCGATAATGAAATATCCCCCTGGGTCAAGCGGATCTTCCCCATAGCGGACTTTTTCGGTTTCGCTAAGCCCTGGAAGGTTACAGATCTTGGATTTGACCATGATAGGAAGCTGTCCTATTTTTGCTTCCATTACTTCGGACTCAACTCCTTCTTTTACCACGCTCATTTCGAGGTAAAGAGGACCTGAATATGAGAGGTTCCTGAGCCTTGCCTCGTTGGGATAAAGTTTTTCGATTGCCCCGTCGGCTTCCTTTACCACAGGATGTTCTACCCTGATTTTTCCAAGTTTAAGGTAGGTATCCTCGATATCGGTTTCTATTGTTCTCTGTTCATCTATGATTTTTTGCAGCCCGTAATCTATAAACTTGTTAAATGAGTCTATATGGTGCTGCACTATCTTGTCCCGTGTAAAATAAGCCTGCGACAGTATACTTGTTTCTAACGCGATGATAGCACCCTCTTTGCTTTATTAAAATGAAAATCAAGAGATTCTGATCCTTGGATCGGTGTGCAACTGTTGAGTTTTGCCATACGATGGTGCATGGGATTCAAAAAGACATTCCGTAAAGAAAATTTGATCATACAAGCGGTTTACTCCCCTCCGCTTAATCGATCACAAGTCTATAGTAATCTGCCTCCCCTGCAGTTTGACTTTTTCTTGTGATTTTCACTACGTCTCCGACAACAGCGCCTATTTCTTTACAAACAGGATCGTTCACTTTGATTTTAGGAAGTTGCTCCTTTTCAATGGAATACTTGCTTAAAACAGACTTTAACTCGCCTTCAGGCATGATTTCATGTTTAGGGACCGACTCATGGTCGAGCAGGCTGAATTTTGTCAAATCCTTTCCTCCAAAAATAAAGCATTCAAAAAATTTGTCCGGTCGATTTCTCCCGCGGATGGCCTTTCCACCGGGTATAATTAAGAATATGGCGGGCCCGTAGGGATTTGAACCCTAGGCCGTCTGGTTAAAAGCCAGACGCTCTGCCTGACTGAGCTACGGGCCCAGTTACGTTTCTTCTTTTTTTATTTTTTACACCGGGAGATTTTTTCATGCTACCCTGCTGCCCCGCTGCCTCAGGGAGCACCTATCACACCAGTGCAACCCTCTAATTCTAGCTATTCTATAAATAGTTTATGGTGAGAATACATTTTCTTTTGTAATTTTTATATAGATAAGTTAAAATTATTTCTTTCGTGACGAATTTCAACCAAATTTTTCCCAATTTTGCCGGAAAAATATATGTACGAGAATTTTCAACTTTTTAAAAGCAAGTAAAAGTAAGGCCAAGAATTCAATTTATTTTTCTTATTTACGGGTAACTTGAGACTTTTGCCCCGATTCTTAATAACGTCTCGATTTCCCGATAGTCACCCTCTCCAAAAACTCTCCAAAAATAAAGTCCCAATTAATTAAAGTCAAATAATTAATTAAAGTCAAATCCAAATTTCTAAATTTTAAATTTAACATTTTTAAAAAATGTAACTGGGAGTAACTAGGAATATCTTAAACCTCCAATGTTCCTATATTCTATAATAGAAATACTATCTTTTATAATATAAAACGCACATGAAATTCTTTGAATAACAGGCACAAATAAATGAAAGTACTCTACTCAACCTTTTTTGACAATAGATCCCATCATTATCTTGGGCAGTAAGGTTGTACTTATTTTGGTTTTTTAAAACCGTCATAAAACTAATCAGTGAATTGCCATCGAAGGCTCACATGTGACTTTGATCACGGATGCCAAATTGGCCTTTGAGGCAATTCCACTGCCCAAATAAATTGGGTGATCTAATTTGATTGAAGTTATAAACAAAGCTTGTGGTTTAGACATTCACAAACTCTTTTTCA
>JGI20225J20221_1000546_pt2 | contig 60848 bp, 43 predicted proteins | sample BioMet4_FD_20221 | JGI IMG/M metagenome (IMG submission 20221) | reverse complement strand
AATAATGTAAACCGAATTTAGGAGTAAGAAAAATATTGTAAAGTCAGTTTAGTAATAACAACTAAAACTGTAAACCCATTCCAGGAAAGGTCATTTATTGTCCAATAAATAAAAATCATTCACCAACAAACAAAATTTATTGGCGAATAAATCTGAATGATACACCAATTATTTTTCAAAAAACGATCAAGAATATTTGCAGGACAATCTCTCTGAGAGTCTCAAGTGATGTCGAAGAATATGTCTTGATGTTTTTTAAAAGTGTCAGGACATTCAAGGCCCTACAGCAAGGAGTTTCAGACCATTTATGCCTTAGTTTGAAAAGACAATGAATTATCAGTTTATAAAAGCAAACCCACTCAATAATTAGAACAACACATTGAATAAAAACCCTAATAAAAGGAATTATAAAAATAAAACAAAAGTAAATAGTACGGACAACAGGCGCCAAAATGCAAAAAACACTGCCAAAAAAGAGGCAACTTACAACTGAATCATTTGTCCAGGTATTTTATTTTCAAGGGATAACTCTTTAATAATCAGCCCCTGCCAGTACAAAATCGTGGGGTATAAAATATAGATGTTTTTTTGTGGCTAAGAAAGAGAAAAAGAGTGGCAACTTCCAGACGCCGACAGGCTGAAAGAAGAAAAAATGATTATCTTTGCCAGGGCTTGTATCAATAGTAAACAATAACTCCGAATAAAAGAGCGATGGCAAAACAGAAATATTACGTAGTTTGGGAGGGTGTTATCCCGGGAATCTATACTTCATGGACCGAATGCCAGCTCCAGATAAAAGGGTTTGTAGGTGCAAAATACAAGTCTTTCGATTCTAAAGAAGAGGCTGATCAGGCTTTTTCTTCCTCACCATATGCTTATATGGGGAAGAAAACCAAATCAACAACTAAAAGAGCTCTTCCTGCAAGTGTTATTGAAGAAGGTTTGGCTGTAGATGCTGCCTGCAGTGGTAATCCGGGTGCGATGGAATACCGGGGTGTCTATCTGAAAACAAGAGAAGAGATTTTTCATTTTGGACCGATGAAAGGAACCAACAATATTGGTGAGTTTCTGGCTCTGGCTCACGGATTGGCCTTGCTCAGCAAAAAGAATCTCACAATGCCTATCTATAGCGACAGTGCCAATGCTATAAGCTGGATTAAACAAAAGAAATGCAAAACCAAACTCCCCCGTACTGCTGAGACCGAAGAGCTATTTCAGATTATAGAACGGGCAGAAATCTGGCTAAAGAATAACAAATACTCTAACCGGATTATCAAATGGGAAACCAAAGAGTGGGGAGAAATTCCTGCCGATTTTGGCAGGAAATGAATCTTTTCTCAATGTTTATCACTTGGCTTTTTTTTTGTTCGTGCAAAAACAAACCGAAGCAGAAAAAAATTTGTAGGCACTGCAACCATCAATACAAAAACAGGAGCTATTACTTTAGATACGCCAATAAATAAAAAAGCATTCAGTAAAAACATATGAATGGAATAATTAATTAAATGGCTAAAACTAAAACCAACTGCTTTCATAGCAGAAGGAGAAGACCGGAATGTAAGGAAACAGGTCATAAAAAAGTTGCAGAAGAAACTCACAACATATCCTACGGTATAAGCGATATTTACATTAATGTGAAACTGCAAAAAGTAATAAATAGCATAATGTATAGCACTTGCAATACATCCAACTATTACATATCTTGATATCTGCCGGAAAGTTTCTTTATTTCTGAGATATGTTCTCAGCATAATTCTTACTGTACATTTCATAAGAGAGTTTTAACCATATTATAAAACAAGGCAAAGCCTTTAATGCATAAGGGCGAATCAAACATTTTTTTACTACACCCGGAAAAAGATCTGTTGGAGACAAGCTAGTTAATATGAATGCAAAAATCATAAGCGCAACATCTGTTCTTGTACGCTTCCACGGAGAAGTCACATACCACAAACAAGCTCCTGCTAAAGCAATGATATAACTGCTGGATTCACTTCCTGTACTAAACAGCACAACAAACATCAAAGAAGAGGCCAATATAGCATAACGAAAAGCTTTATGCTTATATTGCTTCAATCTGAAATATGGTGCAACAAAGGCCAATGCGGCAACTAGTAATATCCAGATATCTGAATAAGAAGTGCAACCCGATATTTTACGAATCATGCCAAGTGCTGAGATGTTCTGATATTCAGCAAATAAATTCACGCCACTCTTTTGAGACAGGCTTAGCCACCATTCCTTATACTGGGAAATGATATATTCGGGACTGCTTATTAACATTGGAGCACAAAACATAATTAAAGCCCAGCCCAGTGTCGATAAAACAAAGGTTTTTTTATGTCTTGAAAAAAAGAAGAAAGCAAATCCCATTACGCCATACAGCTTCACAAAAGCGCCCAGCATAATAAAAAAAGTTGCCCAGATATCCTTCTCTTTCTCAACACAATAAAATGACGCAATAATAACAGCAGCAATAGCTATATTGAATTGCTGCATAAATAAAGCTGTAAGCAACTCGTTCGCACAAAACCAATATATAAAGATATGCTGCTTTTGAGACAGCGGTAGTTTACGTATGGCATAATACAATGCAAGAGACAAGGCTATTACCCATAATAACTTCCCTATTATATTGGGACAAACTGAAAACGGTGCAATAATCAAGCTAAAAAAGGGACCATAATGATTTGTGTCATAATACTCCGGATAGGTGGAATATAAAGATGTTTTCTGAATTGTATGCCAGAATACATACTTAAATATCAGATAATTGTTTCCTTTTGATTTTATTAATCCGGAAACAATTGATAATATTGCCCATAATCCAAATAATGTGCGATAATCTTTAAAGAAACTTCTGTTTACAAAAGTGTTTAGTTTACTGATGGCTTTCATTGATGCATTCTTCTGTTTTGAAAAAATCGTCCTCAGGTTCCTCGTGATCTAAAAATTCACCAATATTGTAAAGAGGCCTATGCTTAACTTCAATATAGATTTTACCTATATATTCGCCCACAACACCAATTGAAAGTAACATGACACCTCCGATAAACCACAATGAAAGCATCAAAGAGGTCCACCCGGGAACTATATGATGAGTAAAGAAAGAGACAAGCACATAAACAAATATAAGTAATGTGATTAGCAGAAATAACAGCCCCATTCCAAATATCAGATGCAGAGGCCTTATGGAAAAAGAGGTTATTCCATCAGCAGCCAAACTCAGCATTTTCCTCAATGTGTACTTCGATTTGCCGGCTATTCTGTCTTTTATCACATCATCCACTGTAGCCGACTTATATCCCATGAGCGGAATAATTCCTCTCAAATATAAATTTTTCTCATTATATAGAGACAATTGTCCAAGACCCCTGCGACTAATTAACCTAAAATCAGCATGGTTATATATAGCTTTAACACCTAATTTTTCCTGCATCTTATAAAAGCCAATAGCCACACTTCGCTTCAAAAGCGGGTCGGCCTTACGAGAGACTTTTACTCCATAAACCACATCATAGCCTTCCTTATAACGATCAATCATCTTTTCCATTGCATTCAGATCATCCTGCAAATCAGAATCAATGGTTATAACCGCATCGCAAGCATCCTTTACAGTCATCATTCCAGCCATTATGGCATTTTGATGGCCAACATTGCCAACCAGGCTAATTCCCTTCACGTAAGGATTAGTCTTATGCAATTCATTAATAATATCCCATGTGCTATCTTTACTGCCATCATTAACATAAAGTATATAACTATCCGGAGATATTTTTCCTTCATGAATAAGTGTTTTAAAGAATTTCGTAAGCTGTTCTGCTGATTCTCTCAGAACATCCTGCTCATTAAAACAAGGAGAAACAACTGCTAGTCTCATTTCTAAAATAATTTTATGCTAATTAATTATTTTCGCTCATCACCTTTTCAGTAAATTCCGAAAAAGTGATAAAAGAATTATTACTTTTAAAGCTTTGAATAAAATCATCCAAACGCTTTACCATTCCAGATCCGGAATTATTTTTAATAATAAAAGGCATCTTCCATTCAGGATGTTCTTTTAATGCATAAAATTCCCATGGGTGAAAATAAACAACCAGATATCCATCATGTTTTAAGGTATATGCACATAACTTCCGATACAGAGCAGCTGGCAGATTATGATAGGAAAGCCAGAATAATGGAAATCTGAAAACAGGGGTAACCGAAGAAGGTATTTGCAGCACTCCGCTTTCCATGAAATAAGTTCGTTTAGAAAAAAGATGCATATATCTTCCAGGAATAAATGTTGGATTTAATGAGGAATTATATTTGTAACCTGCCTTATATATGTCTTCTTTATCAATAGGCATCATACGGGCTTGCCTGTAACCATGTATCTTAACATCACAGATTTCCTCTAGCTTATCTTTTGATTTTTTCAGGTCACCTGATTCAAAAGTCCAATGATTATATCCGTGTGATGCAATCTCATGACCTTCATTTTTTATTCGTTCCATTATTTCAGGAGCATGTAATGCAAAATTTGCAGTACAAAAAAAAGTAGCTCTGATCTGATTACGCTTCAAACAATCTAAGATCTTACGAGTTCCTTCTATAGAAACTTTCATTTGTGATTCAAAAGGAAAGTCAACATTGTGCTCCAGTGGAACATCAAACTCCTCAGTATCAAAGCTCAACAATATCATAACAAAAGGTTTAAATTAGTTTAATTAAAGTTCAAATAAATACAATAAATATTATAAGCATTGCTATGAATAATTCATTTTCCTTTATTACTACTAACTATAGAATCTAAATGTTTTTTATATAACTCTTTTCAGAGAAATACAAAAGTCCGATAACTAATATTTATATTACAAAAGCTAATATAATCATAAAGAAATATTCCAGAAGTTCTTATCCTAACAATAACTTATTATTTATTCCTGAAATAAAGTACAAAGATAGATATAATATTCATAAAAGAATACACTCAGGTATATTAATGCAAGAAAAATTCTTAATTTTCTTATATCCAGGAAACAAATATAATATACTTAACTTACTTTTTAAAATATATTCTTTCTTATTAGAACATTCTAATAAGAAGAACCGGTAGAATAATTGTTTTCTGGATTATCAGTAAACATATATTCAGGAAGCACATTTCTTCTTAGTTTAAAAAATACTTTTCAGTTTCTATTTGTGCAAAGTCTGCGATAATACCTGTTTGGTTCTAAATATCCTGTAGCAGATTTTTCACTTAGCCCTCTCCCGCAACTATTCAATATTTACATGCCCAGTTCCTTTTCTACAAGATTTAATGAAGCCTCAACGGTATCATCCATATCAAAATATGCATATTGAGCCAGTCTGCCTCCCAAAAGAAGTTTGTTGTTTGCTTTCGCTTTCTCTTTATACTTTAAATATATCTGGTTATTCTTCTCATCATTTACCGGATAGTAAGGCTCATTGTCTTTGGAAAACTCATCCGGATACTCACGTGTTATAATAGTAAAAGGTTGTTTCCCGAATTCAAAATGTTTATGTTCTATTATTCGTGTATATGGAACGCTTCGTTCGTTATAGTTAACAACAGCATTTCCCTGAAAGTCGTCTATATCAAGACGTTCATGTTCAAAGAATAAACCTCTGTATTCCAGTTCACCATATTCAAAATCAAAAAGTTCGTCAATGCGCCCCGTAAAGAGCACTTTATCTGCCAACTTATCAAGTTCAGACCTCTTCCCGAAATAATTCGTATTGAATCTTATCTCTATCCCATCAAGTAACACATCAATCAACTTATTGTATCCGCCTTTGGGAATACCCTGATAATCGTCGTTAAAGTAATTATTATCATACGTAAAACGGAATGGTATCCGTTTAATTATAAAAGCCGGAAGATCAACAGCCGACCGCCCCCATTGTTTTTCCGTATATTCTTTTATAAAAGCATAATAAATATCCTCACCACACAGTTTCAATGCCTGCTCTTCCAGATTCCGGGGTTCTTTGTTATGAGCATAACGTTTTCTCTGCTCATCCAGTTTTTCCTTTGCCTGTTGCGGAGTGTTTACCCCCCAAAGCTTATTGAACGTATTCATGTTAAAAGGCAAATTATATAATACGCCTTTATAATTTGCCAGAGGTGAATTTGTAAATCTGTTAAATTCTACAAATGAATTAACAAACCGCCAGACTTCTTTATTGCTTGTATGGAAAATATGGGCACCATACTTATGTACATTTATAGAATCGATATTCTCACAATAGATATTCCCTCCGGCGTGAGAACGTTTATCTATCATCAGACATTTCTTCCCTTGCTTTTTTGCATAATAAGCAAATACTGCGGCAAAAAGGCCTGTCCCTACAATCAAGTAATCGTATTTTGTATCCATTATATTCAGAATTTTCTAAACTTGCGTTTTTTTATACCTAAAAATATAGCTAATTTCTGAAGACTCCTCAGAAACAAGAAGCAGTAATTCCTTTTTGGACGGCAATCTTTCCACTGAGTTAAATTCTGATAAACATAAAATTCCGATTTATGTGGATTCATACATTTATAGTCCCAGGGTTTCTTTCCTCCTGTAAAGTGAAGAATTGCTGGGTCAAACAGCTCTTTATCCAGGGCATCCCAGGTTTCTTTTCTGATCCTTCTTCTACGGCGAAAAAAACCATCCTGCATATTCCATGTAAAAGGTATAAATAACTTCTTATCGTACAGAACTCCATTCAATACGTCCTGGTCATTAAACAATAATTTTTCCGGATTATTCCTTACATATCTGACAAACTCTTCTTCCAGGTGATTTCGTCTCCAGAAATCAAGGTTTACAAGCATTACACCCGCATTAAAATAGAGAAACTCTTTAGAATATCCTAAACGAGAGTAGTTGTTATCTATGTCACTCCACATGTCTTCTACACACCCAATTGCATACTTAGTAAGATCAATGTTCCACAAACCGGCAATTGAAGAGCGAATAATGATATCGCAGTCCAAGTATAAGACCTTTGAAAGCGAAGCTGGCAAAATACTGCTCAGAAAAAGACGCAAATAGGTTGATATACTAATATGGCTATTTGTATCAATAGGAAAATTATTCAATAGATCCGGGCCAACAAAATAAAAATGAATTCTTTGTCCATACTGTTTGCAAACAATGTCCTTCAGTGTTTGCTGTCCATCCTCAGAAAGATCCTGGGAAACAATATGTATATCAAAGGACTGATCTCTGTTGTTCTCGAATAAAGAGACCAACATAACAGAACAAAATCTGATATAATTATTGTCAATATTACATGCAATATCCATTTTTTCGAATAGTTTAGTTTAAAAAAAGTTTAAATACGTCTTTTGGAAGACAAATGAAACATCACAGTCTTCTTTAAAATCTTAAAATTATAGCTCAATGCACTCTTATTTTGGGGGTGGTCTGTAATATATAAGATAGGATATCGCTTAACTTTCAATTTATTATGATGACAATACACATCGATTAAACGTTCTGCCATGAATCCAAAAACCCTACGTTGATATTCGTATGGAGAAAGTTTTACTTTCTTTTCCACCTCGAACAATATTGTAAAATGCCACTCTGAGTAGGCATCAAACAGAGGCCACTTTGTAAAAAACATATTTCCAACAGAGGTTCTATTCTTTCTTATCATACTTATCATAACCTGATCAAAAGAATTGAGATATTCAGGATAAAATCCGGCTACGGTTTCCCTCAGAATATTATAATCATCCAAACTGTGATTATAACAATAGTGCACCTTATTCGATGCTGCATGATAATAATAGTTTGAAAGAACTATGTCATACTTCTTAAGTAGTTTGTTGAAGTCTGCCTTAGGAGCATTTACCTCATCAGCACGTATATTATTTTTAAGAAGTGATGAATTATTTGCCACATCCAAATATCTTCTATAATGAGCCAGTCCAATCTGATCGCCCCCTTTCAGATTCTTCCATGCCCAATAGTAGGCTGTAAGTTCACAATATTCCCTGTTCTTCGCACTTATATTGTCACCTGAATCATCACCTTGAATTCCTAAATCAACGTTAGAAATAGATTTACCAACCTGAATAGGCATATACAATTCATCTGAAATAAAAAAATCTTTTTTATGGACACAAACAAGAATCTTAGATATGCAGTTTTTATCAGTCATCACAGTCTATATTATGCGAATCGTTTAAATATCTTTTTCAGCAAATTAGCTATAATTTATTACTCGACCGTTAATTTTTGGCAAAGATAGGCTATTTCTGTTAATCAAACAGGTTATTTGTCAGAATACTGCATCTAAATAAAAAGAAAAGATATCCGGATTTGTATTTTATCTGCAATAAGCCTTATTTGATAGAATCTGTATCAAAACATTTAAAGAAATCTGCAGAATTAATTATATATCTATTTTTTAACGCTTATAAGATAAATATGAGCCTTTTACGATTCTATTTCACAGAGAACTTCATCAAGTGATCTCGATATATAATACCCAGTTGACAACTTATTGCTGATTTCCACTACATTATTGCGCATTGTATCGTACTCTTCTCTGCTAAGGCTGGATAACAAATTATTAATTTGATCCAACGAATCTATACAAAACCCTATATTATTCTTTTTCACAAAGCCAGCTAATGCAGCTTTTGACCAAATAATAACAGGCAGGTGACAACGAATATAAAGAGATGTTTTGTGAGGATTATTATATTGCAGATACTCGCCAAGAGCTCCATTGCATGAAGTAGTGGAATCACCGTCCCAAACAAGACCAAAATCGCCATCAGCTGTTGAGATTAACTTATCAGAAGGAACAAACCCTTTATAATTAATATGATTATCAGGTGATTGTTGTTGAGTTTCAAAGCCTGATCCATACAAGTTAAAATCATATGTCAGAGCAATATCTCCCATTTGCTGAAGAAAAAAATTCTTTCTGGGACTTAACGCACCTGCGTATACAACCCTGTATCTTTCATGAGAAGAATTGTTTTCAGGTTTGCTTTCAGATAGATAATCAAAAATTTCAAGACAAAAAAGCTTTGATTCTATGCCATTTGCTTCTAACCAGGCTTTCATTGAATCATTATGCGCAATTATGTAGTCGGAATGATTCAACCGGTTAATTTCCTGTGGAACAGTAAGTCGTTTACGTCTGAAACTACCTAAATCGTGAATAACAGTAATAACTTTGCATTTCTTTAGATGAGCAACACGGCAAAGAAATGTATAATACTTTTTTAAAGGGTATTGCAAAACAAGAGCACTATTGGAATGCATACTTAAACAAGCCTTTAAAAGGCTTGCCAATGTAGAAAAATATCCAGTCACTACTCCTTTATAATTGCTTCTTATCCCTATATTTTTGTAACCTTTTCCCGATAAAATATCTTCTATGTCTGTTTTTGCCTTATTGCCAGCACTCTTCTTATCTTTATAATTTTTCGAAAAATAATATTTTTCCATAATGTCTCTATTATTTGTTTTGTAGCTCTTCTTGAAGAGCTCACAAGGATATCAAATGACCAAAGATAGATATATTCATTTAATTTCTGGTAAAAAGGCAATTATAAATATCTAATGCCTATTCAGTTCTTCGGTCTCTAACAAGCAAACCAGCTTATACAAGCACTATTCATTAGAAATTAAAATCACACTCTTACAAATTAAAAATTTCTAATAATAGAATCTAACATAATTTATTTATATTTGTCACAATTATAAAAGACTAAATATAACTTTTCATTACCATTTGCCGTAAGAAATTCCAGATTACACCTAAATGGTTGCTTTTAAAATTAAACCGATATATTTGCCATGAATAACAAAAAAGGGACTTTATTAAAAAAATTCTTATATAAAAATCATCATCTTATTTTTCTGATATGGATAATTTCTTCAATCATATGTGGTTCTTTGAGGTATTTCAGAGATCGGTATAATAATTACCGGATTTTTAAAAATGTCTTTTGGCACACTTTTCATCAACTACCGCTCTATGCCAATTATCCGAAAGAGTATTTTGATATTAATCATTATGGCGTATTCTTTAGTACTATAATTTTTCCATTCGCTATTCTTCCTGATTTTATGGGCCTGACTTTATGGGTATCGGCTAACGCCTGTTTACTGTACTATGCCATACGAAAATTGCCCCTCAGCCAAAACCAGCATTTATTTATTTTTTTATTCTGTGTATACGAGCTGTGTACTTCGGTTACCGCACAACAATTTAATGTTGGAATAGCTGCTATCATTATTCTATCTTATTATTTTATAGAACAGAAAAAAGACTTTTGGGCTGCTTTTTTTATCATGCTTGGCACATTCACCAAAATATATGGAATCATAGGACTTGCTTTCCTGCCTTTTTCTAGAAATAAAAAAAAGCTCTTGTTTTCTTGCCTCTTCTGGAGTCTTTTTATGTTTCTCTTTCCAATGATATTTACCTCACCATCTTATATATGCGAACAATATCATTCCTGGTTTACAGAACTCATCTATAAAAACAGTAAGAATCTTTTTGCTTATTACCAGAATATCTCTCTATTGGGATTTGTAAGAAAGGTCAGTGACAGCAAGTATTCAGATTTATGGCTAATTATTCCTGGTATCATTCTTTTCTGTCTGCCCTATTTAAGAATAAAACAATATTGTTCCCAAAACTTCCGAATGATGCTATTGGCCTCCGTATTGCTCTTTGTTGTATTATTCAGTACAGGAAGCGAATCTAGTTCCTACATTATAGCTGTAGCTGGAGTTGCCATCTGGTACATTAAAACTCCCTCAGAAAGCAATACATTAAACCTGGCTCTTCTGGTTTTTGCTTTTTTTATTACCGAGATATCATGTACAGATCTGTTTCCAAAAGAGATACGAAATTCCTTTATAATTCCATTTTCGCTTAAGGCATTGCCATGCATCCTGATTTGGTTTAAAATCTGTTATGAATTGTGCTTCCTTGATTTTACTCAGAAAGAAAGTATCCCTGACAGGACCTTAGTACCAAATCAGAACAAAAAAACTACTATTGACCTGCCATATTTCTATGGACAATTGGCAAAAATATTTCTGAGAAGATAATATGAAGGAAGAAATTATCAATTATATTCCGTATTTTTGCAGAGAATATAAAAGAATGAACCGGGAAGCTTGTATACAAAACAATCTTTTTTAATGAAAATAGCATACGACGCAAAACGTATTTCTCATAATTCCACAGGTCTGGGGAATTATAGCAGATATATAATTAATATCCTTTCAAAGTATCATCCAGAAAACCAGTATGATCTTTATTTCCCGTCAGAAGGGAAACCGGGCTTGCGCAGCCAGATTCCTCCCAAAAAACAAATTAAAGATTTCTTTCCTGCCGGGAAACTTGCAAAAAAGTTTAGTTTCTTTTGGCGTACATTTGGAGTTGTTTCTGATTTACAGAAAGACAGACCTGATCTGTTTCACGGGTTAAGTAACGAGCTTCCACTGGGATTAAAAAAAGCAGGAATTAAATCTGTAGTAACGATCCATGACTTAATCTTCATACGATACCCTCAATTTTATCCTTTTATTGACAGGATCATTTATAGATATAAGTTTAAAAGTGCATGTCAGAAGGCTGATAAAATTATTGCAATCAGTGAAATGACGAAAAAAGATATTATTTCTTACTTTCATATTCCGGAGAAGAAAATAGAGGTTATCTATCAAGGGTGCGATAAGTCTTTTACGCAGGTAGTTAAAGACGACAAGAAAGCCGAAGTGAGAAAGAAATACAATCTTCCTGAACGGTATATACTTTATGTTGGCAGTATTGAAAGCAGAAAGAATCTGTTGTTAATAGTAAAGTCACTAGGATTACTAAAAGAAAAGGTTCATTTAGTAGCTATCGGTAAGCAAACCCCATATATTAAAACTGTAAAAGAGCATATTCAGGAATTGCATCTGGAATCGCAGGTAAGTATACTTAGCAATATACCTTTTGATGAACTCCCTGCAATCTACCAGATGGCTTCATTATTTATTTATCCTTCGTTCTTTGAGGGTTTTGGAATACCTGTTATCGAGGCACTTCATTCCGGAATTCCTGTTATTGCAACCACTGGTTCCTGCTTAGAAGAGGCCGGCGGCCCGGATTCTATTTACGTGAATCCAAACAATGCTTCTCAAATGTGCGAAGCTATCAATAAAGTCCTTTCGGATAAAGAGGTTGCTATAGAGATGATTAAAAAAGGAAAAGAATACGTAGTTCGTTTTAATGACGAGATAATAGCTGAAGAAATAATAAGATTGTATAATCAGATAATAAATTCCGAAAAACAGGCATTATTATAATGTTAAGGAGATCTTCCTGTCAATAGATACTCAGCTATATTTATCCCATTCTTTTTGTGAACTTCTTTCTCGCTTCAAAAACAAGTCGTAAGCATTCTTCCTGATTAAACCCACGTGCCTCTGCATATTCTTTTGCTATCAACTCAAATAGCTGGTCTGAACCCCAAAGACGGGCAAAATTCGCACAGCCTGTCTTTATATCCACCTTTTTAAAACGCATCCGGTTGATATCCACCAAGCTAAAACTATACTCTCCGTCTATTTTTTCAAAAAGGATATTACCGGGAGAATAATCTAAATGATAAACGCCTAGTTCATGCACTTTTGCAGTAAATTTTGCGAAAGCAATGGCTACCTCTTTATAATCGTCAAACTTAGCATTACCAAATTCGTAAAGTACATGAGTATAAGGAGATTGTTCGCTTATAAAAAAAGAATAGTGGATCAGCCCCCATTCTTTTATCTCTATATATGCAACAGGGCAGGGTGTATTAACACCTTTTGCTAATAATTTTTCAGGATAACTAAATGCTCTCAGCCCTTTTGGTTTACGGATAAAGGTATAGATAATTCTGTTGATAAAGATTGGTATCTTATATCTCTTTACATTAAACTCTTTCCCATTTACATGGAAAACCTTTATCTCATTCCTGCTTTTGTATATGGTACGCCCTTCTTTGTCAAAGACTTGGGGTATTGATTCTACAAAAGTTCGTAACGATTCAAATTCCGGGTTCAAAAGTATCTTCATGCAATTAAAATATTATGCTTTCTATCTTTCTGATAACCATATCAGGCGTAATCTGATTCAGGCAAGCGTAATCCTTCCGATAACAGGATTTATTGCCAAATACGGAACACGGGCGGCAAGGGAGATCAATCTGAACCGCATTCATGGGAGATTGTTTCCAGCCCATAAACCCACAATACGGATGAGTAGCTCCCCAGACAGAAACGACCGGCGCATTGACCAACGAGGCCAGATGCATATTGGCGGAATCCATAGAAACCATTGCATCCAGATGACTCATCAAAATCAGTTCGGTATTCATATTCAGTTTTCCGATCAATGAAATTACATTGGGATATTCGCTGGCCCAGGTAGACAGGATGGATTCTTCCTTCTTTCCACCGCCAAAAAGAAATATTTTTACCCGGGGATCTTTAGCAAAGTGAGCAATCACCTCTCCCTGCTTGTCTAAAGGAAGTACCTTTCCTTTATGTTTAGCAAAAGGAGCAATTCCAATCCATTTAGAATCTCCCTTCTCTCCGGTTATTTCTTGTACCTGAGTAATATCACCCCTTCCTTCTCCATAAATGGAAGTAAAATTTAGCTGGATAGGAAAACCTAAAGCTTTAAAGACATCTGTATACCTCCGGAAAGAAGATTTCTGATTTTCAAGCACCTTATGATACCGGCTGGTCAGTCTCTTCTTACCTAAACGTCCTTTATGAATATAAGCAGTTGGAATACCCATTAATTTGAAGCGAAGACGAATTATTTTTGTACGAAGTACATCATGTAAATCGGCCACATAGTCAAAGTCCATAACTTTCAACTCATTATAGAACAGTCTATGTAATCCCAGAAGTCCTTTATGCTTACCGTGTAAATCGGCTCCCATAAAATGAACATTTCCAGGCAATCCGATAAAAAGCGGTCGGAGTATTGCACGACTCAGCACGGTAATTTCAAGTTCAGGATGCTGCAGAGCAAGCGAATGAATCACCGGGATAGTCATCGCCACATCTCCTATCGCGGAAAAACGAATAATCAATATTTTGGTCATTTTACTTCTTTGCGTAGAGCACAGGATTTAATGCAGGATCATTATACATTTTCATCTGTTTGTACACTTTCATGTATTTTTTGCCTGCCTTAATATCTTCAATCAGCTGATCAATGGCAGTAGACAAATCCTTTTTCTGCTCCAACAGGATGTCCAGTTTCTTCTGACATTGTTCATGATGCTCAGGAGTAGTATCCGTACGTTCCACTTCCTGCTTCATGTGATAAATCTTCAATGCAAGAATAGAAAGACGATCAACCGCCCAAGCCGGACTTTCGGTATTTATTGTTGCATCAGATAAAGGTTTCACATCCTTATACTGATCATAAAAATAGCTGTCAATCAGTTCCACTAAATCTGTTCGGTCCTGATTAGATTTATCAATGCGTCTTTTTAATGTCAAAGCTTCTACCGGATCAATCTGAGGATCTCGGATTATATCTTCAAAATGCCATTGCACTGCATCAATCCAATTCTTCAAATATAAATAATANTCNATAGTNTTNAGCTCNTAAGGATTCTGAATCGGAGCATCTACACTATCAGTTACATGGTAATTCTCTGTTGATTGAAAGAAAATNTCGTTGCAAAGGTTACTAAATGTCATAATCAGTATTTTTAAATGTAGGGTGCAAAACTATACATTCTTTCCCGAAGAAACAATTATTTGCACATTTTATTAGCTAAACGGGCAACTTTTAGTACTTTTGTCGGACAACATCTACCATAAATATACATTTACTATGTCTATCGTATTATCGGATATATCAAAATCTTACGGGAATCAGGAAGTGCTTCACCATATTAATTTTGAAGTACGACCGGGAGAAATAGCCGGTTTTCTTGGACCAAACGGAGCAGGAAAATCCACTTGCATGAAAATAATTACCGGATGGCTGACCGATTATAAGGGAACAGTGACTGTTTGCGGATATGACATCAGCAAAGATCCCATTGCCGCCAAGCGTTGCATCGGCTATTTGCCTGAGAATAATCCGCTTTATCCGGAGATGTATGTCCGGGAATACTTGGAATATGTAGGACAACTTTACCGGGTGGGCAATCTGCACGGACTGGTGGACGAGATGATTGAACGAATAAAGCTGGAAGAGGTGTGCGGAAAAACCATTGGAACACTATCCAAAGGATTTCGTCAGCGAGTGGGACTGGCGCAGGCTTTGTTACATAATCCCCAGGTACTTATCCTCGACGAACCTTCTTCAGGACTAGATCCCAACCAATTGAGTGAAATACATTCGCTAATCAGAGAACTGGGGAAAGAAAAAACAATCTTATTTTCTTCTCATTCTTTACAAGAAGTATCAGACTTATGTGAACACGCCATCATTATCCACAAAGGTGAGATTGTGGCAGATGCACAACTGACTGAACTGACTAAAGAAGATTCGCTGGAGAATATTTTTAAAAGAATGACAAAATGAAAGTAATTGTTGATAATAAGATTCCTTACATTCAAGGGGTTATTGAAGGACTTGGAGGAGATATTCCATACGAGGTTGTATATGTTCCCGGAATGAAATTCACTAAGGAAATAGTTCGTGATGCCGATGCACTCATTATCCGCACCCGTACCCATTGCAACCGTGGCCTGCTGGAAGGAAGCAAAGTGAAATTTATCGCCACTGCCACGATTGGTTATGACCATATTGATACAGATTATTGCCGAGAATCGGGAATCGCCTGGACCAATGCTCCGGGATGTAACTCGGCTTCGGTTGCTCAATATATTCATTCCACGCTGTTGCTCCTGGAAAAAGAAAAGGGGTTTACCCTGAAAGGTAAATGTATTGGAGTAGTTGGTGTAGGTAATGTAGGAAGTAAAGTTTGCAAGGTAGCTCTGTCGCTGGGCATGCGGGTATTAATGAACGATCTTCCCCGTGCAGATAAAGAGGGTACCAGCCAGTTTACCGACCTGGAAACCATTGCCCGGGAATGTGATGTGATCACCTTTCATACACCTCTCCACAAAGAAGGGAAGTATAAAACTTACCATCTGGCCAATACCGCATTCTTCAGTTCTCTAAAGAGATGCCCCGTAATAATAAACACCTCCCGGGGAGAAGTAACTGAAACTTCTGCCCTGCTTTCCGCTTTAAAGAAAAAACAGATTCAGGAAGCAGTGATTGATGTATGGGAAAACGAACCGAACATTAACCTGGAATTACTGGAAAAGGTTTTTATAGGAACTCCGCACATTGCAGGTTATTCCGCCGATGGAAAAGCCAATGCCACCCGTATGTCACTGGAATCCTTTTGTCGCTTTTTCCAGATCAATCCAAACTTTGAGATTCATCCTCCTAAACCGGATAATCAAGTAATCAAAGCCTCAACCGAAGCAGAAGCTTATCTGCAAATATACAATCCAAAAAGAGATAGCAAAGCATTGAAAACACATCCTGAACTATTTGAGCAGTTGAGGGGAGATTATCCGTTGAGAAGAGAAAAAGAAGCTTATACTTTTCAGATTATATAAAGAAACATTCTAAAGATCTTGTACAAAAGAATAATTTGTTTTGTACAGAACAATTAATTATTTTGTACAGAAGTTTGCATTCTTTTGTACAAGGAAACAAAAAAATTCAAGGAAACAATAAAAAGTCTTCACCATAGTCCATAAAAAAAGCCTCCATTAACAATGGAAGCTTTTCCCTTTTAATAAAACACCTATAAACAACAAAGAAACCAACTATTTTACATACGGTTTTAAAACCTCTTTCCAGATAAGATATCCTGGTCCAAGAAGATGAAGTCCGTCATTCGTATATTTCTTATCCAAGCTCTGAGTGCCCGGAGCAATTAAACGGGAATAAAGATCAATATAGGTACATCCCTTCTCCTTTGCCAGAAGTTTTATGCCCTTGTTTATATCAATAATCACTTGCGTCTTATTGTGTACTTTCGGGAAACGAGTGAATTCATCATTTACCGGAAGTAAGCTTTGAAGATAGAGCTTCGTTTTGGGAGAATCCGTTTTAATCTTTATCACAAGTTTCCTTAGCATCACTACAACACTATCGGCTGTCAGATCGTGAGATACATCATTGATCCCCGACATCAGGAATATCTTTGCAGGTTTACCCTTCAAAATAGGGGTAATGCGATCATAGATCCCCATTATCACATCGCCACTGATGCCACGGTTCTTGATATGAGAATTTCCAAAAAGCTCAGTCCATTCACAACCATCGGTCAGACTATTTCCCAGAAAGATAATGTCTGAAAAGGTGACTGGCAGATACTCAAACAAAGTGGCTCGCTGATCATAATAAGTGCCGTACTTGCCTTGTTGTGCAAAACTATTTGTCACAAAGAGCAAACTGGCTACTATAAAGAAACAGACCTTTTTCATTTGGATTCGTTATTTTGTTGTGCACGATAGGCATCGACCGCTTTCTTTACTGAACCATACATCAGCAACAGGCGTTTGGCTTGTTCATATTCCATGCCCAGTTCTTCTGATACCATCCGTGAGCCACGATCAACCAGCTTCTTATTGGATAGCTGCATATTGACCATCTTGTTCCCTTTTACACGTCCCAGTTGAATCATTACTGAGGTAGTGATCATATTCAGAATCATCTTCTGTCCGGTTCCGGACTTCATACGGGAACTTCCCGTCACAAATTCCGGACCCACAATCATTTCAATAGGAACATCCGCTTCTGCGGATAACGGAGAGTCCGGATTGCTGGAGATTGAACCTGTAAGAATGCCATTCTCACGAGCCTTGCGCAAAGCACCGATCACATAAGGAGTAGTTCCTGAAGCAGCAATACCAATCACTGTATCTTTTTGATTGATCTGATGTTCCACCAGTTCTTCCCATCCACGTTCCATATTATCTTCCGCATTCTCCACCGGATTGCGCAATGCCCTTTCTCCTCCGGCAATCAAACCGATCACCAATGTAGGAGGCATACCAAAGGTTGGAGGAATCTCAGAAGCATCCAATACCCCCAGCCGGCCACTGGTACCAGCTCCCATATAAAAGATTCGCCCACCTTGCTTCATGCGGGGCACTATCTGTGACACCAATTTTTCTATCTGTGGTATTGCTTTCTGAACAGCAATAGCTACTTTCTGGTCTTCTGCATTAATACCTTCCAACAATTCCCTGACTGATTTCTTTTCCAGATCATTGTGAAGAGAAGATTGCTCAGTTATTTTAATAAATGCCATAATTTCTTTTTGTTTTTATAATTATTTTGAATGATAGGCAATCAATCCGGGCATCGGACTTTTAATGATTGTCCCCAGTTGAATATGTAGCTCCTCTGCCGCTTCAATAAGAACATCCTTATAGTAGTGAGCAACAGATCCTATAAAGTGAGCTTTGTTATTCTGATAATCATACTGCATTACATTCCGTATAAAGAATGCCTTAAAACCATTCAATACAATACGGTGGATCTCCGGATTTTCAATATTCTGGAAAAGGAAACGGGATAAATTTGCCAAAAATCGATTGGGGAATGGCTCTTTATACACTTTATCCAGAATAATTGCAGGAGTTAGCTGATACTGACTCATGAACTTTTCTTTTAATTCCGGAGATAACTGGTTTTTTAAACAATCGCCCACCAATAATCTTCCTAAAACAGCTCCACTACCTTCATCACCCAGTATATAACCAAGAGGCGATACATTATCCTTTATCTCTTTTCCATCGTAGAAGCAGGAATTTGATCCTGTTCCTAAGATACANGCNATNCCNGNATTCTTTGCCACACAANNCACGGGCTGCTGCAAGAAGATCGCTTCCTACCTCAACTGTAACATTAATGTGTCTGGCTATAGCAGAGCGTACCATTTCTATCTTTTCAGGAAAGGCACAACCCGCTCCATAAAAGAACACAGAGTCTATACTATAATTTTTTATCTCTGACATCAAGGTTTCTTCAATCTCTTTACTGATTTCTTCCTCTGTCTGAAAAAAAGGATTTATCCCTTTTGTGAAAATCTGCTGGACTAGCTGTCCATGCTCAACTACACACCAATCTGTCTTAGTAGAGCCACTATCTGCAATTAATATCATATCTTAATATATATTTTTTTCTTATATAAAACATACCCAATGGCCCAGTTAACCCCTACAAACAATAAAGCAAAGACCAATGAGGAAGGATAATTTCCCAAAAAAGGTTGCAACAAATATTTATATGTGTACAATTTTACGCTCATCAATTTTCCAGCATATGGGAAAAGAAAACTACCTGTCAATACTGTTAGAACTGCTCCCATAACATAGATAAACAAAGGATTTACGCCAAAAGATTCGAAGAACCGGCACCAGGTTTTATATCCCTTAATATCAATAATCCAAATGAGTAAAGCCAGAAAACTGGATGCTAGTCCACAGGTGGTAAGCACAAATGTAGGAGACCATATTTTCTTACTAATGGGGCATCCGTAACTTAACAGGAGCCCAGAGAATGTAAGCACTGTTCCTACCAGGAAAAGTCGTTGGATACGTTCGCCATTATCTTTTACGCTCATCAGCAATTCTCCACACCAGAAACCAATCAGTACATGACAGATGGATGGTATGGTACTAAGCAACCCTTCCGGGTCAATAGCCAGTCCGGCATCTTTATACATATGGTTAACTCCCAGAATAGACTTATCTATAATAGATACAATATTGTGTTCACTCTGTTCAAAGCCATTGCCAAAAAGCAAAACCATAAAATAGGCAAAAAGAGTGGATAGTACAAGCGCTGGGATATATTTATGTTTCATCAGAATTGCGATGAGTGAAGTTGCACCATAGCACAAAGCCAAACGCTGCATAACACCCAATATGCGAAGATGTTCAAAGTTCGTGATAGCCCGCAGGAAACGTTCTCCATACGGAAGATTTTCTTTATATAACGAATAAAAGGTACGGAAAGATAAGGATAGCCAGGCAATGCCCAAACCGATAACGAAAATAACCAATGTACGTTTTAATATCTTCAGAGCAGCTGAATGGCTGAACTCAAAATTATATTTCCTTAAAGAGATATAGGTTGATATCCCCATGATAAACATAAAAAACGGAAAGACTAAATCGGTTGGTGTTAATCCTGTCCAAGGTGCATGTTCAAGAGGTGTATATATTGAAGTCCATGATCCTGGGTTATTTACCAAAATCATACCTGCGATGGTAATTCCCCTAAGCACATCCAATGCGAGTAACCGTTGACTGACATTTGTTTTCATAACTATTGATTTATTTTAGTTGTTGTACATTGATCGACCAAATACACAATCGAGATATAAGGAATTCCAGAGTTTGTGGTCAACCCCACTTCACAGGTCCGGCTGTTTGAGTAGCCCACTTCTACCTTAGCCTTTTCTAACTGTGGCTTTAACTTTCTAAGGGCATAGGCGTTAACCTCTGGGTGTGTAAACCCTTTATCTCCGGCGAATCCACAACATCCCACCTCTTCGGGAACAATTACCTTCGTTGAACAGAGATTGGCTAAAGCAATCATCTGATCACGCAAACCCATTTTCTGGGTTGAACAGGTAATGTGAATCGAAACAGGTTTGTCAATGGGAGTAAATTCTAATCTATCCTTTAAAAAAGTATATATAAATTCTACAGGCTCGTACAGTTTCACTTTCTTCATTACGCTTCTCATACGGTGCAGACAAGGGCTCTGATCGCAAAGTACCGGATACACACCTTGTTCACTTGCTGCATATAAAGCTTCTTCAAGCTCAGCCGATTTACGATCGGCAATATCCAGCATACCTTTGCTTTCCCAGATAGTTCCACAACATAGTTTATCCATATCTTTTGGAAAAATAACTTCATAACCAGCTTTTTGAAGCAGCTGAACTGTTTTATCCACTAAAGGAGTTGCATCCGGTGCATCTTTTGCAGTGCCCATCATCTGATTAAGGCAACTGGGGAAATAGACCACTTTCAATGGTTCGCTCTTTTGAATAATCTTATGCGGATAATAAGCTTTTGGCATGGCAGGAGTCCACAATGGAAAGTTACCCATGGAAATATATCGTATTCCTTTCGTAACAGATGACATTGCCTTTGTACCCAAAATCGAATGAGTACCAGTTGCCAGACTAAGCACTGGACGAAGCACACTTTTCATTCCTGAGAAATGATTGGCTGCAAAGTCACCAATCTTGTATCCAAAGCTTCCAACCGGTAATTCTTCCTGACGGATATCATGTGTGAGATCTCCCACATTAATTCCCATCGGACAAGACATTGAACATAACCCATCACCGGCACAAGTCTGATTGCCCGGATATTTATATTGTTTTTCCAGTTTGATCAACCGTTCATTGTCCTCGCCTGATTTTCTCAGTCTCGAGATTTCTCTACGAATCACAATCCGCTGTCTTGAAGAGAGAGTAAACCCACAAGTAAGACAATTGACTTCGCAAAAACCGCACTCAATACATTTATCAACATGAGCATTGGTAAGCGGAAGAGGCTTAAAATTCTTAACATGACATTCCGGATCATCATTAAAGATCACTCCCGGATTCAGCAAGTTCTTTGGATCAAACAAATTCTTCACAGCTTTCATTACCTCAAAAGCCGCCTCGCCCCATTCGTATTTCACAAACGGCGCCATGTTTCGTCCGGTGCCATGCTCAGCTTTCAATGAGCCGTCATATTTATCGACTACCAGAGTCTTCACCTCATTCATCAGTTTTTCATACTTCTGAACCTTTTCGGAAGTATCAAACGCCTGATTAATGATGAAATGGTAATTACCTTCCAATGCATGTCCATAGATACAAGCATCAGGATAACCATGCTTAACCAACAAAGCCTGCAACTCCTCTGTTGCTTCGGGGAGATTTTCAATATGGAAAGCCACATCTTCTATGAGAGTAGTAGTTCCCAGTTCCCTCATTCCGCCTACAGAAGGGAATATACCGGAACGAATATTCCAATAAGGAACATATTCACTTTCTTTATCTGTAAAATGCACGGGAGTATACAAATCAAAAGGCTGAAGAATGGTCTCTAGTTCCGTTATCTGAGCATCCAGTTCCTGCTTGGTTTTGGCCATTGTTTCAGTCAATACAGCTGTCAACCCTTTACCTGTTGGATCATTCACCGATTCCAAAGACTTGGAGTCGAGTAATTCAGCTCCGGCAACCGGTCCCTTTTTCATAGCAACCACTGCGCGACACGCCTCCTTAATATCTGTAAAGTAGAGCATAGCACTGGCATGGAACGGATAATCAAATCCTGTTTTCATTGTGACTTCCGATAAGAATGCCAGAGTTCCCTCGGAACCAACCATCAGATGTGTGATGATATCAAAGGGATTATCATGTTCAATGAAAGGGAGGATATTGAGCCCGGTGACATTCTTTATGGAATATTTGTAACGAATCCGATTGACCAGCTGTGTGTTGCTACGAACCTGATCACGTAAAGTCTCAATGGCTTCTATGAAATCCGGTTTTTTAAAGGAAAATTCGTTTCTACTGGTTTCACTTCCAGTGTCAAGTACAGTTCCATCGACCAATACTAATCGGACAGAAAGCAACATTTTATCACTGTTTGCATGAGTTCCACAATTCATTCCTGAGGCATTGTTCATCACAATTCCTCCTACCATAGCCGATTTAACAGATGCAGGATCCGGAGCAAACTTTCTGCCAAACGGTTTAAGAATCTGATTCACTCTCTCTCCAATTATGCCCGGCTGAAGAGTTATCTTTTCATAATCCGATGAAATGGAATATTTTTCCCAATTCTTACCTGCAACAATCAAGATTGAGTCACTGATGCTCTGACCGGAAAGACTAGTTCCCGCAGCTCTAAAAGTAACAGGAAGATTAAGCTTATCAGCCAAGGTTAATATACGGGAGATTTCCTGCTCGTCGACAGAACGAATGATCACTTTGGGAATAAGGCGATAAAAACCGGCATCGGTTCCCCAGGCTAATAACCGAAGTTCATCCGTATAAATCCTATCTTTCGGCACGAAAGCAGAAATTTCTTTCAGAAAAGTATTATATTCCTTACTCATACTCTTGATTCATTTATTGGCAATATGCCTTTTTATTTATATAAGTAATATCTTTTTGACAACTGTTTGAAGCCTGCCACATCTTTGTACCAATAATCTTTTATGTCCTCAAACTTATTATTCCTGGCAAAGCGCAGACGAATTTGATCGCTTCCACTAACTTTATCGAACATATCAAATCGTTTGTTATCAGCATTGCTAAATACTGCTTTATCGGGATAAAGTTCTGCCAACTCCTGCATTACATAAAACTGTATTTCTGACAGTGCTGCTTTCTTATAATCTGTGATGTGCACCTGTACTCCCTGAAGATTTTTTCCTTGCCCAACTGCATAAAATGGATTCAGGTGGATTGGTCTGAATTTTACACCTGCCAGATTCAGCTCATTCATTTTTTTTGCAAATTCATCGGCCTTAATCCATTCGGCAGCAAACATCTGAAAAGGAATGGTATATCCTACTCCAATAGACAAATACCCTAATTCACCAACAATTCCTGATACCGGATAGAAATAGGCAGAATGAGAATGAGGGATGTGGGGAGATGCAGGAATCCATTGCAAACCCGTCTGTGTATAATCCATCTTACGTTTCCAGCCTTTCATTTTTACGACTTCTAACTTACAAGATTTCTTCAGCATGTTCTCACCATTCAGCATCAATGCCAATTCTCCGCAAGTTAGCCCGTAAACATAAGGGATCTTGAACTGGCTTACAAAAGAATAAAAGCCATCTTCTACCAAATTACCTTCAATCTTGAGTCCATTCACCGGATTCGGGCGATCTAATACAACAAATTCAATATTGTTCTCAGCAGCAGCTTCCATTGCAAGACCCATTGTACTGATAAAGGTAAACGAACGACAACCAATATCCTGTATATCATACACCAATACATCAATTCCTTTCAGCATCTCCGGAGTTGCCTTACGGGTTTTTCCATATAAGGAATACACAGGCAAGCCAGTGGTAGGGTCATTTGAGTTATCCACATGATCTCCCGCATGCACATCTCCACGCACTCCATGCTCAGGGCCGAAGAGAGCTACTAAATTCACATTCTTTGCTTCGTGAAGAATATCAATAGTTGATTTCAGATCATTGTCCACACCGGTAGGATTGGTAATCAACCCCACCCGTTTGCCTTCCAGTATTTTAAAGCTTTGTTCCTTTAAAACCTCAATACCGGTTTTTATTCTGATTTTCTGGGCGGATACATTGACTGCCAATAATCCAGCAAGGGACAAAGTAAATAAATATTTAAGTTTCATCACTATTCAGATTTTAATATTACTTAGATTCTACTTCCTCTTTTTTCTTTCCATATTCCGGATCAATCTTCACAAATGCACAAACCGCAATAGTTGCGGCACAGCAAATCATTACCCAAACAAAGAATTTTTCATAGCCTATATGATCCTGTAACCATCCGGCAGCCATACCGGGAAGCATCATACCAAGTGCCATAAAAGCTGTGCAAATTGCATAGTGAGCTGTTTTATGTTCGCCGTCAGAATAATAAATAAGGAAGAGCATATAGGCTGTAAAACCAAAACCGTAACCAAACTGCTCTACGAATACACAAATATTTATTATTATGAGACTTTGTGGCTGGAAGTACCCCAGATATACGAAAGTAAGACAGGTCAGAGATATACTCCAGGCCATTGGCCATAACCAACGCTGAAGGCCACCTTTTGATGCACATATACCTCCAATAATTCCACCAATAGTGAGTCCCAAAATCCCCACTGTGCCATATACTATACCAACTTCTGCAGTAGTAAGCCCCAGCCCTCCTTTTTCAAGAGGATCAAGAAGAAACGGATTTATCAGTTTCACTAATTGAGCCTCAGGTAAACGATAAAGCAACATAAAAAGGATAGCGATTCCAGCTTGTTTCTTTTTGAAGAAAGTGACGAATGTTGCAAAAAACTCTTTAAAGATATTTTTGGCTGTAACATCACCAACTATTGATTTATCTGTTTTAGGAACAGGAAGAATATATTTATGATACAAACAAAATGCAAGAAACAGACCACTTATAATAAAGAAAGTGATGGACCAGGCAAAAGGGATCTTTCCCGTCCAACTTTCCAATCCTCCTGCCAGTACGATAAGAACACCCTGTCCGAAGATGGTTGCAATGCGGTAAAAAGTACTACGAATTCCAACATATAATGCCTGTTCTGGTACATCAAGCGCCAGCATATAAAAACCATCGGCGGCAATATCATGGGTTGCAGAACTAAACGCAACTAACCAAAAAATTGCTAATGTGATTTGGAAGAAGTTAGGCATCGGTATGGTAAAAGCAATACCCGCCAATCCGGCACCTACCAGGAGCTGCATAGTAACAATCCACCAACGTTTTGTTTTGAGCAAATCAACAAATGGGCTCCAGAAAGGTTTTATTACCCATGGCAAATATAACCAGCTTGTATATAAAGCAATATCTGTATTGGAGATTCCTAAACGCTTATACATAATAACCGAAATAGTCATGACTGCCACATAAGGCAATCCTTCCGCAAAGTATAAAGTCGGGATCCATGCCCAAGGTGATCTTCTTCTATTTTTCATAATAATATGTTCCTAATATAATTTATTAATCTCTGCTCCTACATAGTAATGCAATAAGATCTGATCGTATGTAAATCCTTTCTCGCCCATTACTGCAGCGCCAATCTGGCAAAGGCCTACTCCATGTCCCCATCCTGAACCTATCAGTATAAATTTCTCAGGGATACCATTCATTATATTCTCTTTTTCAACTATAAAAGCCGAACTATAAAGATGAGAAGTAGAAAGTGTTCTTCTGATTTCTAACTCTTTGCCAATAGTCAATGTTCGTTTCGTTCCCACAATCTTCAACTTCACCAACCTGCCAGAAACGCCCCGTTCCACTGGAATCAGATCAATAATCTCTCCATAGTCAACGCCAGATCGTTCCTGTATCAGTTCCGAAAGTTCTTTCTGGGTATAGGATACTTTCCAACGATAGAAATTCGTTGTCTCCTGATCGTAGTTATTTAATACCTGAGAAAGGATCTTCTTATCAGTTGTGTTACAGAACGCATCCGGAAAAGTGCGAATCCATTTTTCAGCTTCCGTTTCCAGTGTCAGATCTGGCAACGGAATACCGGATTTATCGTCACGTAACTTCACCAGATATGGATGCTTCACATCTTCCCAGCAATATTGAAACTCTTCNACTGCNCCACCACAACATTTAGAGAAACGGGCATCACAGATTTTATCTTCCGACATCAACACTTGCCCTGCCGTTGCTTCCACTGCCAGTTCCACATTCTTGGTAGAAGCGCGGGTAATACCTTGGTAACGTTGACAATGATCATCGGCACATACATCAAAGTTCACATGATCTTCCCTATCATACCATTTGATGCATTCATCCTTAGTTTCAGAAAACGCGACATATTCTGATTTAGTATCTTCGATCTCCTTATTCTTCTGGATCTGGGCCAGTAGCCAGCTGCGGGAAATCACAGCATGTGCTTTTAGTAACTCGGCCGAAGCAGTGGCACTCATCTCAGAAGATATTACACTGATGAGGTAATCTTCTACAGAAATTACATTCACAGCTGTCAGTTTATCGTTCTCAACAATTAGCTTTAGTGCCCCACGGAAACGCTGATTTTCTTTTCGCTCCCAGTGAAAGTTTATGCCAATGGTAACATCTACCAATTCAAAAGAATCATTTTTTGCATCAGTTGGTTCAAATAGCAATTCTTCGTAAAGGGAACCATTCCAGAGAATCTTTCTTTCGGAATACTTTGCCATCTGACTACCTGTAAACAAAATGCCATTCCGAAGATAGTTGCCCTGCAATATAAAATCTATCTGTGGTTCAAACATGATCCCCACATCTACTTTAGGCTCTTTCATAGCTTTGCATTAAGATGTTCCACAATCTTCTGTAACTTTACTTCATCCATACATACTTCCTGCAATATTTCAGATATATTCTCAGTTGAGATCTTTTCGAAATCCTTTTCCAACGGAGTAATAAAAACTCCACCCATGTCAACTGCAGCAGGGCTAATCAATATACTTTCATCTCCCTGAGCTGTATAACAGGAAGGACGGTGCAATGTCCTCGGGAAAATGCAGACAATCCATTTATCCATGTCAAACCATGCCAGAATATTCATCATAGGTTCTCCCTCTCCTGGTTTTATTTCAAGGGAAGCATATATGTCTTCAAACAATTTAACTGCACTTTCTTTTGATTTCGACTCAATAACCAGCACCCCCCTCTGATAACCGCCAAGATTAAACAGTTTAGCTGACTCATATTCAAGAACTTCCTTGTTTGCAAACAAATTCCACTCTTTTTCAATGGGAAGAAATCCTTTGCTTCCAGCCTGGAAATGAACATGATCAGGAGCAGAGGCTCCACACTTTGGACCATTATAGAACACCGTAAACTCATCCAAGTTATACGCCAAGTCCAGCATATCTCCAAATCGGCTTTGAATGCGCTGGTCTACATGTTCGCAAGCAGGAATAGTAAGATGTTTCGGGAAAATAGGGAACGGATTAATCAGTATTATATATTTGTCGCCGAAAGGAAGTCCTTCCTGTACAGCCGGACGGTTTTGCTCACAAAGAAAGCACTTCCGTTCCTTAATCGACTTTGGATCGACCTTAGCTGAAGAAGAGACGATGCGAGCTGGATTAAACTGAACCTTTACTTTGAATTGACCAAAATCCAGTTCTTTTACTCTAACCTGCCTCAGCGCATCATAGTTATTCCGGGCAACATCCCATACATTCAGTTGTTCCTGAAGCAGGTCCAGTACTTGTGTAGATGTGACAATTCTTTTCATTTATTCTTATTTAAAGCAATTCTAGCTTGAAGTTCCCATGTACGGATTCTATCCTTATAGGTATTATGACCATTCATCTTAACTACATCCAATGATGCATCTGAATTATCATCCCAGCGACGACACATATAGACAACATCGTAAACACGGCCTATCTGATATTTACGAGAAATATTCAATCCTAATGCATAATCTTCACCGTAACTGGTGTTAGGAACTTTAATTTCCCGTAACACCGGAGTATAAAAAGCACGGGGAGCCCCCAGTCCATTAATGCGTAATGCGTTATTCCGTCCATTCTCCGGAGTCCATTCCTTATGGTCAATAATGCCCGGAGCAATCATCTTCATATTGAAATCGGTCATCATATAGGTTCCAACTACCATTGCACAATTTTGCTCATAAAATGCATCAACCATTTTCTGCAGAGTGTTTTCATCGCTATAAACATCATCACTGTCTAACTGAACAACAAATTTTCCACATTTTGAATGATGCGCACCTAAGTTCCAACAACCTCCAATGCCCAGATCCTGTCGTTCAGGGATGATATGAATTAACCGTTCATCAGAGGCAAACTCGTCAACAGCCTCCGTTGTACCATCCGTGGAATAATTATCAACCACGATTAAGTTGAATTTAAAATTCGTTTTCTGGCTCAGCACTGACCCGATTGCATCTTTAATTGTGCGGATACGGTTTCTTACCGGTATAAACACAGATGCTTCATACTCAAAATCTCCGGCATTAAACTCTATCTTATTAAAATCAGGAGCAAGATAGCCTCCGATATTCTTTAAATGTTCGGTGCAGGCAGCTTCCATTTCTATTTGTACACCTCTGTTCTTTGGATCTACATAATCAAAGATCTTTTCACCACTTTTGCGTGTGTCATTTTCAACTTCAGAATAAAGATATTCATTGATATGAACCAAAGAAGCTTTTTGAGATACCTTCAAACGCAAATCATACAAACCTGCAAATGAATAGTCGGCAGTCATTTCATTTACTGCGGATTTTAAAACGTCGGCCTTATAAAGTAGCACGGAACCAAAATTAAAGTCGTCACGTAAACTACCGAACTGACAATCAATTACCGGACATAAGGTTCTTGATTCTCCATTTACCTGGTAATGATCAGCATAAATCATTCCAGCTTCAGAATCTTCCGCAATGTTTAACATACGTTCCAATGCAAACATTCCAAGTTCCAATGTAGTATATTTCGTATAAATCAAGCTATAATCAGCATCCGAATGTACTGCAATTTCACGAACTGCAGAAGTAGAATTCAATGATGAAACCAAGAGTTTCTCACATCCATCTATTAGCTCCTCTACTTTATCAGTAACAAGCAAATAGATCTTGTTTACTAATTTACTTGCCTTTAAATTCTGTATCGTTTGCTCTGCTTGTGCAGTTCCCATAAATGGGATAAAACAATTAATTGAAGTTTTCATATTGATATCGTATTATTTCCTATTATTAATTGATATTTATATTGGCATTTGAAGCTCTTAAGACTCCAACTTCACCGCTGGTACTTGTAAATACACATGCTGTAGCACTCAATGGAACCACTGTACTAATCAGTGAATTCCCAACTTTATGTTTCCACAATAGTTTCCCCGACAAAGCGTCCAAAGCAAAAATCACTCCACTCTTTGTACTGCCAAATACCGTTCCATCTTTTTCTACCAACATGGATGGTGCATGTTCATATCCAAACTTTACATTAGTTGCCCATATCTGCTTAGGAGCACTTCCCTGCGTAGAAAAACAAACAACACTATCCTGCATGGTTTTGCTATATAGCCGCATTTTATCTGCTGAAAGTCCGATTGTTTCTCTTACTGTTGACTGAAATGTTCTCCACACTGTCTGGCCTGTATTTGCATCAATAGCAGTCATCGCCCGCTGTGGATCCGTTATAAATACTTTTCCATCTGTTGCTACTGGCCATACTGCTGCTGGTGAAAAGTGCATTCGGGTCAAACCGCCATTCCATTTCCAACGTTCTTTACCAGTAGTCTTATCCAATGCATATAGATTATTATCCCACGCTCCAAAGATCACTTTACCCTCGTACAACAATGGCCGGGTTTCCACATATCCTCTTACGCCGGTATATTCCCAACAAAGTTTGCCCGTTTTCACATCCAATGCACGAAAAATATGATCACTGGCACCAATATAAGCAATACCATCAGCAATGGTTACTGCACCTAAAACAGCTTCAGCCGCCGGGTACTTCCAAATAAGCTTTCCTGTATTAGCACTGATTCCATAAATATTCTTATCGGCAGAGCCAAAAACTAGCACTCCATTATCTCCAGCCGGAGTCCCCACAATGCGATTATCAGACTTGAAACTCCATTTCTTCTTGCCATCTTTTAAAGAATAACAGCTTAAATAGCCCAAATCATCACCAACATACACCTTTTTATTATATACTACAGGAGAAGAATAAATTCCTGCGTCAGTCTTTACCATCCAGGACTCTTTCACTTGTTTGTATTCACTGTTCACGGAATAGTCCGGTCTTTTAAAACCTGAATTATTATCTGAATAATAATTCTTCTTTAACGAATAACCGGCCCATTTCTGAGGTTCTCCACCTATTTTATGTTCATAAACAAAAATAGAATCATTGTTCACCTCATAAAGAGAGTAACCTCCCACTTTCTCTTTTCCTCTTAAGTTAGAACGGTTAATTATGCCCGGAATTCCATCATAAGCAAACAACAGATTTCGGTGATAATGTCCGCCTAAAACCACACGAATATTATAAGAACGTATTGCATCTGTTACATCATACCAATTATCTATATCACCATCCTGCAAAGGATAATGAGTAATTATTATAACAGGTTTATCTTTTCCAGCCACTTCCAGTTCCTTTTTCATCCATGAAATGTCTTGAGGAGACACATGTCCATCAGACATACGAATAACCGGTCCCGAATTAAATCCAAGAAAAAGGAATCCTTTATTCTCAAAACTAAAATGGTCAGATCCAAATATATGGCCAAAATCAGTTGCGCCAGATTCGCTCCATTTTGTTTCGTGATTTCCTGAAGTTATATAATATTTCACATTCAGTTGATCAAGCAGATATTTTACTCTCTTTAATGATGCGCGATCCCCTTCTTCTGTAACATCACCAGCCACAATAACAAAATCAATATTCTTGGTTTTATTAATTTGCTCAACTGATTTTTCCAGATCATTATATGCAAGAGAATCTGCATTTACATGTATATCTGATAATAATGCAAATCGGAAATTCTCCCCGCGTAATAAGCTAAAAATAAGGCAGAATAAGGCTGAAAGAAATATTTTTCTCATAACAATAAAATTAGGTCCTATACATAAAAGGGATACTCCTTACTCGTCGGAACAAATTTAGAATATTTTTTTAGAATCAGAAACTAATTTTTAATCTATTTAGATTCAAGATCATTTATTTGCAACTATTAACAATACGAAAACTATATTTACAAGCATTATATAAAGTCCAAACTGATCAGTTTTATGATATTGATATATTAATATCAATATCATAAAAAGCAACTTAACTAATTATTAGTTTATCTTTAAAAAAGTCTCAGACCCTATTATTATGCGTATGAAACTCAACTAAACCAGGCATCGGAGTCTCTTCTATTTTTTCGATAACCACGCCAGATTCTTTCGCCACAATTCTCAAAACATCAGCATAGTTATAAGCCACCGACCCAACAAAACGAATCGGGTAATTTAAATAATCATATTGCAAGACATTACGTACAAAGAAGTCTCTGAAATTTTGGCAAACAAGATCATACACATACTCATTATCCAAATGTTCGGCCAGGAAATATGAAAAGGTAGATAAAAAGCGGTTAGGAAATGGACGGTTATAAACATATTCCAAGGCATCATCAGAAGTAATGCGGAATTTATCATAAAAGGCATCAATCAGTTCCAACGGAGCAAGCTCTTTTAAACAATCAGCTAAGAATCTTTTTCCCATCACAGCTCCACTTCCTTCATCTCCTAAAATATATCCTAATGACTGAACATGTTTCACAATCTTTTCTCCATCATAAAAACAGGAGTTGGAGCCGGTTCCAAGAATACATGCTATTCCCGGCTCATTTTTTAATAGCCCACGAGCTGCAGCTAATAAATCGCTTTCAACTTGGATGGGTGATTTAAATTGCGCAACAAGAGAGGCACCCAAGATGCTCTTTTTATCTGAAGATGAGCATCCCGCACCATAAAAGAAAACTTGCTCAAATCTTTTTTTAAAAAAAGAGGCAGGCAATTCCAGTCGAACGCTCCTACTTATTTCTCTTCTTGACTGAAAGAATGGATTAATGCCTTCGGTAAAGACATGTTCTACTATACAATCTCCCTCAACTAAAGCCCATTCAGTTCTAGTAGAACCACTTTCTGCTATCAATTTCATTCTAATATCTCCGCGTTATTTTTAAGCTAATTATTTATAGCATTTTTTATCTTCACAAAAATCACTCAGACTTTAGTCTACATATAAAAATTACCGCCACAAAATTATTGATTTCTTGTAAGATACGCAAGAAACAAACTTTATAATCACCTGGTTTTAAGTCTGTTTATTACATAAAATTCTTTATTCCCGTATATCAATACTCTATACATGCAATTTGTAAACAAAGACAACAGCCCTAATCTAAAATAGAAGTTTATATTTTTTTTAATATCAATTTGAAGTTCTTGCTCCTGAATACATAACTAAAGCATGATTACAGAAAGCAAGAACATTCTTATTAATTCATCATCTAGATATAATCACTAGTTTAGAAAAGACCTTATTACCTAAAAACATCTTCAAAATATAGGTGCCTTCAGACAACGTTGAAACATTCATATTTGAAGAATTTACTTTCTTAACCATTACACCATTCAGAGAATATAACTCTAAAGAACAGATATCTTCATTTGTAGAAGATACGTGCAATATATCTGAAACCGGATTAGGATACATCCGCAGACCAGAAATTTCTTTAGGCAATATCGAATTAATTAAGCCGTCATAAAGCAAAAGATTGTCAATATAAAAACTTCCGGAAGATGTAACCGGTTGGTTTTTCTGTTCTAACTTAATCCCTGTAAAAATATAATCTTTTCCTGCAGGCAAAGAATTTAATGACGTTTCGGCATACTCCCAGCCAAGGAAGTCTAATGTAGATAGCTTTACATACTGAATATCATCTCCAGCGGCAAACTGCAAATAAACATTGTTTCCCGTTAAGTCGCCATAAATATGAGCGCCCATACCTTTTGATGAATTCACTGTTAATACAGGAGTTGAAACTTTATATACAGCAGTTCCATTAGAAGAACTATTGAATGCATATTGAAAATTATAAGAAGATGTTCCAAACATTTTTTGGCTGGTGCTGCGAGTTACTGAAGCAGATGCCACATCAGAACTGGATCCTGCATCATATGCAAGCAGACTTGCTGTTTCAAATTCTTCTGCTACAGTCTTATTTGTAACTTTTACATCGGTTGCTTTAAAAGTGTATTCAATTGGATCGACAATATCAATGCCATCTACATCAACCACATTTCTATCTAATCTGACTTTATATTCTTCGCCTGGTATCAGATCATTAACTAATATAAATGAATTAGAGCCATAAGGAGCGACAAGCTTATTAGTCTTTACAGAACGAGCATTTTTAGCCAGTTCAATTCCTTTAGAATCATATACCTTGATTGCATCACGAATTGTTAATGGATTCAACGTTTTGTCAAAATGGAATTCAAAGTTCGGCTTTACATAATATACACCTTCATCATTTGCTTTTGGATAATATGCAAATATGTTCAATCTATTCCTGTTCTTAGTTATGAACTGAAAAGAAAAGTCCTGAACCATAGAAATATCACCGGGATGCTTTAGACTCTTATCAAGTTTAACTGTATATAAAGTAGACTTCTCATACGGCTTATTGGGTTTAAATATCATTCGGTGCTGGCTATCCTCAAAAGAAATTGTTCCCTCGACATTCGGGCTAATAGAGAAAGCTTTTGAAGCAGATTCCACATCAACATCCCAGTTAAATTCAAAAATAATCGGAGTGCTACAGATTACAGAATCAGTTAAAGCAACATTTGGAGAATAGCTAGTGACTTCAGGAGGAGTATTTCTGATCATATCCAGCATTGCATTAAAATAGGTTGTCTCATTTGCTTTTACAACTAGAGTTTCAGTATGCGATATATACCCTTCCGCCTCTATTTTTGCCTGATAAGTACCAGGGGCTAAATTTTTAAATATATAAATTCCGTTATATAAGTTATCTGTAGTATATACAGAATCTCCAGGAGTTAATGTGATTTTTGCTTTACACAAAGGCAATAACTCGTCTTTACTTCCACTTATCTTTAAATAGTTTGCTAAATTCTTATTGCGGCTATCATGAACTGTCCCTGCAATATTACCCGTTGTAATCTCTCCTCCATTAAAATAGGTAGAAAATGATTTAAAGAAATGCCACGCTTCCAGCCATTTATAGTCCATATTCATCAATCGATAGGTTTCTGGAATATAATCATGCATAGACCCTTCAGAGATGCATCCCGGAACACTCAAGCCACGTAAAACCCCATAACCATCACTCCATTTCATCGCTGTTCGAGCAAAGGTTTTATCTCCTCTAACAGTAGGAGCCGCCGCCCATGTATTGATCTGATTTGTATACAGATTATTTGCTATAATAGTACTGATCGCCCTACTTTCATCAGAACAAGGAGTTGGAGTAGGGTATGTCTCTGTATCTCCTGCATCAACACCCGCATAAAGCTGTAGAATATAATTTGTAATCCCTGCATTACTATGAATGGAAAGCATATAATCGGCATCAACTTCATTAGCCATTTCTACAATAGTACTTAAATCCAAATCATCATCCGTAGTATTTGTCGTTCGGCTAATATAAACCGTTGCGCCAGCCTTCTTAAGCATATCAACCAACTGCAATCCTTTGTCCAGATTACTCTGTGATTCCCAGAAGCCATTGTGATCACCCATTGCAAAAGGGGCTATGGGCATATTACGGTCATCGCTATCAAACCCTCCATGTCCTGGATTTACATAAATCGTTGTTCCCTGTAAGTTCTGTGCCAAGAGTGCTACCATAGAAAACAAAAAACAAATAATAGTGCTATATAATCTTTTCATAATATTTTATTTTCAATGGTTTATCTCAAGTTCAATAATATAAAGTTCTCCTTTCTGAGTACAGTAGGCAATGTGTTTGGATGCCGAAGAAGCAGCTGGATACATAGCAATCTTATCGTCAGAAGTCAGAGCTTGCCTAAGTTTACCATCGACAGATGCGATAACAATCTTGGAAGAAGTAATAAAACTACCATCATCTTTATCTTCCATGCCAACCACATAATTATTATCATACCATACCGGAGCATTGATTTTCCCTAAAGATGCAATCACCTTTCCTGTCAAGTCGCAAACAAAAGTTCCTTTTGATGCTGCTGTGAAAAGAATCATCTCACCATTTGGTGAAAGAGAAGTCCAGATATAACCGGTCAATTTACCAAGCGGTTCCATTTCTGTTCGTTCTCCATCGCGATAAAGTACAATTTTAAGGTTCTCCGTACAAACAGATACAGCAGGAGCAGCCCCTCTCTTCACTATTTTTTTTTGAATCGCATTCAGTTCCTTTACAGTTCGCACCGGTTCACTGAGCTTAGCCGTCTTTTGGCTAGTTGCATCAAAGCTCATCAATGTTTTGTATTGACGGCCACGGGTTCTGGTAACCTGTCTATAATAAACCTTTTTACTATCTTTACTAAATACCGGTGAAACTCCAGCTCCTTCATTATCTGCTATCATTTTCACCTCACCGGTCTTTATATCGCAAATATACAACCCTTTATAATTTTCTGAAGTAAACAGCAATTGGGTTCCATCCGAATTAAACACCGGATAAAAAGCTCTTCCCTCATACTTTGAGGTCGCTGGATAGTGACTTTTTACCTTTATACTTTGTCCATATAGTGTACATGCACATAGTAGAAAAAATAATGATAATCTTGTTTTCATAATATTTTAAATATAAATTTAGCGAACAATAATTTTTACGACTTCATTTTTATCTCCAAGATACAAATTCAATAAATAACTACCAGAAGGGATTCCCTGAAGGGGAAGTCTGATATCACCAGTCTGACATCTTCCAAGCTTTTCTGAACGAAGAAGCTTACCAGCTAAAGAGTACAGTTCCATACGAACATCCTGAGGGGTATCAACAGACAAAGCCACATAGGCTACTCCTTCAGTCACCGGATTAGGATATATTCTCAGTTTGGAGATTAACTCCGGATTAGTAATGCCTACATTCATGTTCCCATAAGTCAGATAAAATTCCTTAAACTGAATTTCATAAACTTCATTTGCTGTTTGGGTAGCTGAGTTTAAAAACAATTTTAGGCTCTCAAAACGAACTGGATAACAAGCAAAATCGTTTATATCTGTCAGTAACTTGCTCATCGGAAGGTTTAAAACATAATCTACTCCTGTTTTAATGCCAGTATATTCTATAGCAGAATAAGTACTTTGAGTATTTGCTTTGACCGTAAGAACTGCTTTGAGAATATCCGCTTTGCCGGAATTCAGAACAATCTTCATTGAATCGGGAATACTATATAACGGAAATTCTTTATACAGCTGGACGTATGGAGCACGACCTGCAGAATAAGTGTATTTAATGGAAGCAGGCAAAGTGGAAGAAGTTAACGACATATTTAATATATTCGAAGAACCCTTTACTGTCCACGAAGAAAAATCATTTAGCTTATCAATAGACAAATTATCTGTCGCAGGAATCTCTACAGTTACCTTCATACGGCTTTTAAAATCTCCAAGAGTTCCTGTAATCCATGTTGTTCCATTAGAAATGCCCGTTAAAATGCCTTTTTCTATTCGACAAACATTCCAATCATCCACTTCCCATGTTAAATGAGAAGGATCAATATTAAACAGCAAATCACCAGACTTAGCTTGAACCTCTATAGGATACTGCTTTTTATCTAACAAAACTGAATCCAGACGAAATGATACTTCAGATTCTTCAATAGTAACCTCTTTTTCTATTTCAAGTCCATTGTAATGAGCAACTAGTTTACCTTTCTGAGGAATGGATGAAGCAATAAATTGCCCATTTACTATTTGTCCTAAAGCAGGCTCGCAACTCAAAGTTACTCCCTCTAAATTATCAGTCAACAATGCTCCATACTGATTATAGCCCAAGAAAGACGGTTTATAAAAAGCCTTTGAAGGTATTCTCAATTTATAATCCGAGAAATTAATTTTTGCTATTTTGTCATCACCTGGAGATGTAGAAAAGAGCATCCAGCCATTAGCCACAGCACGTTCCTTTCCATCTGCAGGGTCATTTACAATCTTCCCCTTCAACATCATTTGGGCAGAGCCTCCACCGTCCATAGAAGTTGCACTACTTGCCCCTGCAGCTTTTAAGATTCCGCACATTGTTGCTGTATTAGCACCGACAGAGGTTGCAGATTTACCATCTATGACAATAAGATACAACGTTTTACCGTCTGCCGACATGCCAATACCAGTTCTTGGATATAACTGTGAATTGTAAGTTTCATTGGTATTCCTAACTGTTAAGTTACCATCTTTCATCACCAATGCATTTCCGGTAACCAGTTCCTTAATAGCCGGTCTCAATTTATCGGCCAGGGTAAAAATACCCATATTTATTTTAATCTGTGCTCCTACAGTCAGGTTATCAAGAAATATCTTAGCTTTTCCATTACCCGAAAGAACCGATTCACCCGCTTCAAGCGTATTAGCACCTTTATCTTTCACAATACGGGCTACCTCACAAACCGTCTCTTTATTTACTCCCCAGGATTGTCCTTCAATTGGTTTGATAAAAACCTCAGTACCAGAATCATCTGTACGAGTAATCTGACCTACATAACTATTAAAAAATACAAGTTCATCTGTCTTCCGGATTCTATTAATCTCAGAAATGCGATATTCTCCTACTCCTTCAATGGTAACTTTTCCATCAAAACCCATATCATTGATCCACAATTTGCGATTTTCATCTATTGCCGCAAACCCAATCTCATTAAGGAGTTCTTCAGTAGTTGTTCCACGACCACGATTCCAGCTATTAGGATCGGTAACCATTTCTCCATTACGAACACTCCCACTATGAGGTACTCCCAAAAGAGAAGAAGGTTGTCCTTGTCCAGATACGATCCAGAAATTACCATTAATGCTACCTATAGGAGTATGTCCAGGTGATGCCAATCTTGTATAAACATGCGTCATATTCTCTGTGCTACCAGTACGATTATATGCTTGGAAAGTCTCAACAGTATTATACTGATTATTCAGATCAATTGTCATCATATGCACATTTATCGGATATTCCGATAGATGCATATTAATGTACATCGCTCCCGGGCCTACTTGTCTGTAAACCAACGTATCCACCTTTTTCGATACGCCATTGATGTTGATAGGGCATCTGCTCCATATAGGTAACCCGATGCATAATAAAAAGAAGAATAGAAAACTACTCGCCTGTTTTTTCATAGATATCACCATTATTTTAGTTTATCCTGTACAAAAGAATTAATTGTCTTGTACAGAATATTATATTGTTTTGTACAAAAGATTACATTCTTCTGTACAAGACAATATAAAAAAAACTATTTAATTATTATTTTCATAGCCTCTGATTTATTTCCCAAATTCAGGTTCAACAGATAAGTGCCTGATGCGATTCCTTGAAGGGGCAATCTTACCTCACCTATTTGACTGGTTTCCAATTTCTCTGAACGAAGAAGCTTACCAGCTAAAGAGTATAGTTCCATACGAATATTCTGTGGAGTATCAACAGAAACAGCCACATAGGCAACTCCTTCTGTAACCGGATTAGGATATATTCTCAGTTTAGAGATTAACTCCGGATTAGTAATGCCTACATTCATGTTCCCATAAGTCAGATAGAATTCCTTAAACTGAATTTCATAAACTTCATTTGCTGTTTGGGTAGCTGAGTTTAAAAGCAATTTTAGGCTCTCAAAACGAACTGGATAACAAGCAAAATCGTTTATATCTGTCAGCAACTTGCTCATCGGAAGGTTTAAAACATAATCTACTCCTGTTTTAATGCCAGTATATTCTATAGCAGAATAAGTACTTTGAGTATTTGCTTTGACCGTAAGAACNGCTTTGAGAATATCCGCTTTGCCGGAATTCAGAACAATCTTCATTGAATCGGGAATACTATATAACGGAAATTCTTTATACAGCTGGACGTATGGAGCACGACCTGCAGAATAAGTGTATTTAATGGAAGCAGGCAAAGTGGAAGAAGTTAACGACATATTTAATATATTCGAAGAACCCTTTACTGTCCACGAAGAAAAATCATTTAGTTTATCAACAGAAAGAATATCTGCTTCTGGGATCTCAACTCTCACTTTCTGAGTAAATTCAACATCACCTAGTTTACCGTGAACGTAAGTTATACCGTTAGAAACGCCTTTCAGTACACCATTATTTACAGAGCAAATTTCCGGATTATCAACCGTCCAACTAAGTGCCTGCGACAGCAAAGGCATTCTTGTTTCTCCAACCAAAGCTTCTACTTCTATAGGATATTCATGCTTCATGTCAATTAGTACAGAATCAAGTCTTAAAGAGGGAATAGCCTCAGTGCTTAACACAATCTTCATTGTGGTTTTCACTCCATTATAGTCTGCCTGTAATGTTCCCCCTTGAGAACCAGAAGCAACAAATGCACCCAATGCATTTATTGCTCCAACTTCAGATAAGCAAGAGAGCTTAACATCTTTTACATTGGAATTAATTAACGTTCCATACTGATTGTATCCATAGAAAATTGGAGAGAACACACCATAACGTGGCAAAGTAATAGAGTTTACAGAACATTTGATTTCAACTATTTTATTATCTGCAGGAGATGTATTCACGGCATAAATACCATTGGAAACCGCACGTTCTGTGCCATCACTCGGATCATTCATGATTCCAAGCTCTTTAATGTACATGGCACTGGAGCCTCCACCGTCAAGATTGATAGCATTATATGCACCTGCACTTTTCAAAATATCTGCCAGTTGCTTAGTTGTTGTACCACTTGACAAAGAAGAACGACCATCCACAACACAGAAGTAAACCTTGCTCTGATCCATTGAATAACCAATTGCTGTTCTTGGATGAAGTTCTGCCCAATCATTATTTTGCACTACTCCCGATTGAAGAATTATTCTGTCTCCACCTACCATCGCACTAATCTGAGGGGCTCCTCCGAGATTGACAGGATTCAAACCAAGATAAACCTCTACTTCATCATTTTCCTTTAACTGAGCCAGAAAAGTTTCAGCTGTGCCATGCCCGGACAAAACAGCATGATTAGGTAATATATGCATATTTCCTTTACGAGATTCAATCTTAACGACTTTTGCCTTAATAACAGTATTCACTTTCCAACTAACATTTTCTGGTAATTCTATAAGAACTTCCGTTCCAAAACTATTAGTGTGAGCATAGTTCCCATTTAATGTATTATAAAGAATCAACTGATTTGTACCTCTTGTTACATTCAAATCAGTAATTCCGAACTTCTGAGAACCAAAAGTACAACTGCTGCCAATGAAAGTAATATTGTCTAATATCGGTATATTCCCTGCAAATGACATAACTGGATTACTACTTGGGGTTCTAGCTATTTGTCCATCGACGACACAACCGCCACAAGGATAACCAAGATTTGCAGTAGAGGTATCAAAGAAGTCAGCGTTTGTTCCAGCAAAATAAACGGCCCCTTCTTTACTTTTTCGAATTGCCATCGACGAAGTTCTCTCTGTAGTAATTGTAGAATCTTTGCCTAAAACAGATTCAAAACGCACATAAGGATTCTTTGCATCAACCTCTAATATAAAAGCGCGTATCGCCTTAGTTGACGTGGAATATTTCAATGCACTGTAATAGGAACCGGGACCCACTTTCATATGAGACAAAGTATCTACTTTATAGACTATTCCGCCAATAGTGAGTTCACTGGTACCACCGGCAAAAGAATAAATGCCGAGACAAAAGACAAAAAATAAAAAAGTGTATATTTTTCTCATAGTAAATATGTTTAGAGCATTTAAATAAGGATAAGAGGAAAATGTAAAGAAAAGAAAAAGGGTGACATATAATTCACCCTTTTATCTTCAACAACTCAATTTAAAAGAGCGTTTATTATTTCACATTAACTTTTGCAGTAGCAACTTCACCTTCTGCAGTGATAGCCTTTACAATGTACATTCCAGGAGCCAATGCAACTTTATCAGAATTTACCTTTGAAGCAACTTTCTGACCTGCAAAGTTGAATACTTCTACATTCGCAGCTTCAGACAATTCAATGCCATTAGCAGTAGCAAGTACCTTCAAAGCAGCATCAGCACTAGTCTGTGCAATACCTGTAAGCTTATCAAGATCACCTGTAAGGCCAAACTGATATGCTGCAGCTCCATTGCTTTTTGCATAAACATAAATTGTTGCAACAGTTCCAGCTTTATTCACCTCAATACAAGGAATAGCTGTAAATATATCATTCTTGGCTTGCCCAATACCAGCCTCAGGATATTGGAAATATTTCTTCATACTGGTAAATGATGGTCCTGCACCAAGTTCACATAGATTCCAAGCTTGAGGTGTTTTTGCATAACTAGCATAAACATAAGTAACAAAACTTTTTCCATTGATAGAGAATTCAGCTACACCATTATTACCATAATCAACAGGAGCACAATCTAAAGCCTTTGAAAAATCTTCAATCGAAACTCCAGTCATATCATAAAGAGTTGCTGCGCAATTACCACCATCTAAATAGAAAAGTTCATCACTTACAGGAGTAACACGTGGTGCAGTACCATTAGTTGTTGCAGCAGTAGGATAATAAGACTTGATTTGAATAGGAGTAGGATCAGCAGCTACAACGCCATCTGTAATATCCCAACGGAAAACCTGATCACTAACAGTTGCTTCAACACCTTGAATAGCTGCCATTAAATAGCCTTTACCAGTTACATCGCCATATACACCAAATGCATCAATACGATACTTATCTGAAGAAAAATCTGGATACATACAATCTAAGACTTTCGTTCCAGAGCCATCATTCAGATTGATGCTCCATACCTGGAAGTTACCAGTCCGAAGATTCGTAGTCATATTTGAAACAAGCACATGTCCGGCTGCATCCACGTGAATATCATTACAAGGATAACCTACAGCTGTACCATCTGTTTTAGTGAATACATTTGATGCAAGCGTTATCTCCTTTTCAAAAGTTCCAGTTGCTCCATCATAAACAACGATACTCGAAACTGCTGGATCACCAGCACGTTTGCAAAACAACATTTTCCCATTAAGTACAGCCATTCCTCTAGGGCTAGCACCTAGCTTATCAAGAAGCGCTGTGCTGTTATTTGTTGGTACTGATTGAATCCAGAGATTCCTAAGTTCATAACCATCTACAGGCGTGTAAGTCGCAGGGTCTTTCACAATTTGTGCATTCATTGATGCAACACCTATCATTAGTGTTGCAGCGGAAAGTAACAATTTTTTCATAATCATAAAAAATTAAGTTAAACAATAATTGTTAATCTATAAAGCAATATATTTCTATTTTATCATTTTCAGAATTTTCCGTTTCCCATTTACCTCTACCATAATCAAATAAACTCCCGAAGATAATTGATCAACTGATAAATCCAAGATATGCTGACCTGCTGGCATCTTATCATTCAACAAGCAAGTCTGTTGAATACCAGAGATGGAACTTATGAACACTGAAACATTGGCACAATCAGTAATGTTTAGTATTAATTGTTTTTTATCAGGTCCTAAAGAAATAATATGGAAATTATTCTCTTCTTTTGGGGCTTTCTCTATTCCGGTTGACAACTTATAATCTATCTTTATTGTATCCGACCAATTGGTATAATTAGTAATAACAGAGTTGGATTCATTTTTTTGAAAATACTCAGCTCTGACTCTGAGATAATATGTGCCAGACGACAAACCATCATAAATAGTTTCATAAATAAACGGATTAACCAGCTTCGCTTTTACCTGTCTTGAGTTAAAGCTCTCTGAACTACATAATTCAACACGGAAATTCTTAGCCCGAGGCTCCTCATTCCAAGAAACTTTTAATTGGGAAGATTCTACAGCAGAGTTAGCAACTGGAGATACTATCTGAGGAACATCTGGAACAACTGCATCCGTAGTAAAACTAATAATGGGAGAATATGTTTCTACTCCATTTATCTGGGTCTTCGCACGTAAATAATAAGTCTTCAATCCAACCAATACTCCTGCAGGTAATTGACAATTATTGGAATTATAACTTGCTGAATAAAGAATTGAACTACTTATAAAACTTACAGCTGAAGCTATTTCTACTTGATAAGTAGCCCCTTCTCCTGCATCTGTACACGAAATTTCAGGTGTCAGAGATACATTCTGACTTGCATCAAACGGCTTAGATATAGCAAATAAAGTAGGAACAAAAGTACGAACAGAAGATGTAACTTCTGATCCAATCGCTTTTGTTTTTACTCTCCAATAATAAGTCTGCCCCTCGCTTAATGGTTTCAAGTTCGTTGTGAAAAAACTATTTGTATAAACCTCACGTGCACATAATAAGCTCGTAAAATTTGCATCAGTTGCAATCTCAAGAATATAAGAAATTGCTTCAGGAACAGCTTCCCACTTAAACCTAAAAGGCGCCAATATATTTGACTGATCTGCTGGATATATAGCCGTAGTAGCAGATGCGGGTCCGGAAGATTGTCCCATTATTACCGGAGCATATTCATTTCCATACCGATCTAAAACAGCTACAGCAAAAGTCTTACTCGAGAAATCGGCAGAAGCATTCAAGGTATAAGTTGCACCATAAGATACTCCCAATAAATATTCAGACGAATTAAATACACTCGGATTATTTACCTCCGAATTTGGAATCGCATAGATAGAATATCGCATATTCACATCTGCAGGAGTCCAACTCAGGACATTGCCATTGAGTAAGATATTACTCACAGCACTAGGAGTTGAAGTGCTTTTCCAATGAATGGCAGGAGTCAATGCCTTATCAGTAAACTTATTACGTTTAAGATAATCAATAAATCCGGTAGTGGCATAAAGTTTTGTTGCAGAATAAAAGATACTTCCAGGAGCATCATTCTTGTCAGAGTTTCTGTTCGCATCAATCTGCGAACCAACTTCAGATGACACAAAACGAGTTTTAGGAGCTGTATTTTCCTGTAAAATGGCTTGTTCCGTTGAAGATAAACCTACGGTAGGTAATGTTACCCCATTAATTTGCACTGACGACGTTGTAGACGCTGATGCAGTTAAAGCACTAATGGAATGGCTGGAATAAAATTGCTTGCCAAAGTGAAGAGCAACATCAGACCACCATGGTGCTAATTTGTTATAATCAGTACTACCGGAGTCTGTTGTCCAGTAAATCTGAGGAGAGATATAATCAATAGTTCCTTGTTGTAACCAAGCTATAGGATTACAATAAATACCATTATAAGCATACCCACCAGAAATTCCGGAAGGAAGAGTTAATCCATATGATGCGGCAACGCTACTGCTAACATCCCAGATCCCGGCTGGCGCTACACCAAATTTAACATATGGTTTTACGTCTTGGATCATATGATAAACCTTAGCAATCATCTTATCAACATTGTCTCTTCTCCAGTCTGCCAATTCCAAACCATCAGGATTATATTTTGAATAAGTGCTTGCATCTTCAGTTGTTGTTCCTTCTGAATAAAAATAGTCATCAAAAAGGACACCATCCACATTATAATTTGTTACAATTTCTCTTATAACATCTGCAATACGTTGCTTTACTTCTGGTAATCCAGGATTTAAAATCGTATTAGCTTTACCTGTTTTTGCATCTACATGGGTTAGGATCCAATCAGGATGATCTGCATTGTAATCTCCCGGAAGGCCTCTCCACTGACCAGCAACAGATTCAAAACGATACGGATTCACCCAAGCATGTACTTCCAATCCCCTTTTATGTCCTTCCTCGATCACAAAAGCAAGCGGATCATATCCAGGATCCATACCTCGTGTAGCAACTAAATCAGAGGACCAAGGTTCGTAACTTGACTTATACATAGCATCACATCTACTTCGAACCTGAAAACAGACCGCATTCATATTTGCTGAAACCAGCGAATCCAGAATTCTAGTCATTAGCTTCTTTTGAGTATTTATCTGCAATTCATTCCCAGTAGTAGAAATTTGTGATTTAGGCCAGTCCAACTGATACACAGTTGCAAGCCAAGCAGAACGCATTTCTCTTTTGGGTGACTGCGAAAAGGCTATTAAACCGATCTGTAGGAATAATAACGAAATAACTATTCTTTTTATGCTATAATTAGTCATATAAGCTAATAATTTGATATTTATAATAACCGATAGTTACTACTTCGCATAGTAACTATCAGTTACATTTACTACAATTAGAAAAGTTTTGCTTTGGTATGGTTAATAGCTATACCATATATTTCAACATTATCAATAATAGATTCGATTTTGTTCGTTGCTGGATTGTAACGTTTCAAACCAGAAACTACACTTGACGTTGGATCTTTACGATAACCGAAATAAACAGAGCCATCATCTGGATCTAATACCATCTGACAAATATCAATATATTCACTTACTGATCCTTCGCTGTCTGAAATTAAAGCAGGTGAAACCTGCGTTCCTGGAGTTTTATTTGAAGAATCCATAAATTCATCCAATGTCGCTTTATAAAATCCCTTATCACGAACTGCATAATATACCATTTTGTTTTTCTCATCAATAACAAATGATTTAATATAAAAGCCCGCAGCCAGTACCGGATAAGGTTTATCCTTTTCACTTACAGTAATTGGAGTTGCCGAAATATCTTCCACTTTAAAACGATATATTCCAGTACTTCCAGCCGTAGTTTTTGCCCACCACCATGTATCATCTAACTTAGATATACAAGCATTCATAGCTCCATAACCATAAGGGCCATTATAATATTTCAAACGGTCATTTTGAACAAAGTAACTAAAACGAGAATCCTTACGGTCCATAGCCATGTTTCTTGAAGTTTTAGTTACTTTGGTTATACCGGTATTACGATCTGAAAAATAAAGATCATTTCCATCTATGTATCCATAGAATGGATCATCAAATGCAGCTTTAGTATTTGTAAGTAACGTTTCAACTTTACTTCCGTCATAGGCTACAACTGAAATTGCTCCATCACCCAAGACAGACTCTCTGTCATCAATATAAGTAAACTGTTTACCAGCATCAAGCACATACAAGCATGAATCACTAAAAAGTAAGTTCATGGGATGCTGACCCGATTTTATACCTAAGTCAAATGGCTTGTTTTTCATTCCTGATGGCATATTAGGGATAAGCTTCAGAGCCATCAGATTACCACCTTTCACCGCATAATAGATAGTCTTAACAGGTTCCGTGTAACCAACCTGAACATTTACCACACCCTCTTCCAGAGAACGACCACCTAAGGTTGTTTTCAATATAATTTTCTGGGAACCAATATTCTTAAACTTTAACTGGCCCGGATCAGCGCCAATATATTCTGATATCTCATTTCCATTTGCATCAACAGTACCTTCTGGTAATACCCAGGTAAATTTTACGTCCAGATTCTGAGGATTAGGTAAAGACACGGAAAAATGAACCGGGACCTTGTTTACTTCACAAAGTCCTCCTTGAATGGGATCAATTGTTATCGTTGGAAAAATATCGCTAATCAATATCTTTTTTGTGACCGACCCTTCATCCTTAACAGACAAAGTTACATTGTAGGTCCCTGCCACTTGGAAAGTATGCTTGGGATTCTTGTCTGTTACAGCACCTGTGCCATCACCAAAATCCCAGGAGCATGAGCCAACTGCCTCAGAAATATTATTAAACTGTATAGTTGATCCAACCAGATAATCATTTTTGTAGTCTCCTTCCACATTATAAGAGAAAGCTACCTTATCTCCAGGGAAATCCTCATAAAGCGGATCATTTGCAACGCATCCCGCTAATGATAAAGTAAGCAGCAAAACTGCATAAATATATTTACTAAACTTCATAATTCAATAATTTAGATGATTTCAATAGAGAACTTTTCTGTAACACCTTGATTCTTCTTTTTATCGAAGACTCTAAAAGTTGCGCCAACAGAATAAGACTTTAAATATTTAATCTGATACTTAGATTCAGAAGATTTATAGATTAAATCCTTAAAAGGTATCGCATCAAACTTACTTTTCAGAATTGCCACTTTTTCACTTTTAACAAATTTATCATAACTTGCACTGTTGTTATTATAGGTTGAATCAAGGCAAGCATTAAATTCATCAACAGTGACATTACCTGCAGTAACAAGTACAGCACGGTAATCAGATAATCTTTCTTTTTTCGCAAGTTGAGTATAAAGTCCTGTTGTAAATGCTGTTGCAAATGTATCAGGGAATAATATTTCGAACTTATTCACATCAAAATCCACAACATCTTTCCACTCTACAGGACGCAGAGTATTACTTGTAGGAAACTTGCCATTAAATATATAAGCTTTTTTAGTGCTATCCCAATAGCTTTCAGAATGCACATAGCTTATAATTTGCTGATTTTCACGAGATAGAGTAGATTTATCTACTGAAAGGGAATAATTAAAACTAACAATAGGACATGTTGCTGTCATCGATATAGCCTCAGTCAGATCATACCAAACTGCCATATTTTCGATCTCTTCCCCATTCGTATAGTATTGCGCTTTAAAAGCCAGACTATCTCCCGCTTTCACCTTTGTACTTGATAACTCCCAAATTGTAGAAGGAACCTGCAGACCAATGCGAGCCCAATTATCAATAGGATCATTGACTTCCTGGCAAGCAACAAAGCAAGTTAAACTCAATAGCAACAGGGCATATTTTAATATCTTTTTCATATTTCTTATACAATTAAATTAGTTATTTATGTGCTTCTGAGTAAACAGCCCAAATCATAGGAACTTTTAACCAATCTGCACTTTTATAAGCACCAAGTCGTTCCAATTCAGCTTTATTATATTTTTCTTCTGTTTCAGGGTCATAATTAATTCGTTGAATCCAAACCTCTTTTATCGATCCATCAGTATTTTTTTCTGTACACCAATATGGTTCATATAAGTTGTATGGGCGTTTTAAACCCGGATAAACAATAACACCATCGTAAGTTTTCTTGTTTACATCGTTACTATAATTGTATCTTCTTAAATCTGTCCATTGTTCTGGCTGCAGATACATACATACATATTTCTGATGCATAAGATGTTTAATTGTAAAGGCATTGCCTTCTGGGAAATATTTATCTTTGAATTTTCCATCAAAATAGTTTGTTCTTGGAGTTTTTTTAAGCACTCCATATCTGTCCATATTTATATTAGCAGCATCAATTGTCAAAGTCCTTGCTGTGGTTTTATCGCCTTTCCAATATTCTGCTTCAGCTTTCATTAATAACAGCTCTTCCGTAGTCATCAACGGAATATAACCGTTGTCCTTTGTATACACTCCTGTATATAAATCAGGATAATGAGTTTCCTTATAAGAAACTCCCATACCAATGTTATTATCCAAATAACGGAGTTTTGTCCCTGTATCGCCATCAGGACCCGGTCTTGGAGTCATCATTTTTTCCAATCGAGGATCCTCAGCCAAACCTGTAAAAAGCCCCGGCCTATCATAAGCACCCATTATATTTAAACAAAAATATTTGGAGACGATAGCCTTATCTAATTGATTATCCCGACTCTCCCAAGCATTAATAATTGGTTTGGATGGCCCCCAAGGAGAACTTTTCACACCGGTTCCACCATCATACTGATATCTTGGTTCTTCCCAGTCTGCAGTATATGCTGCATCTACCGCATCGATAATTTGCTGGCAGGTAGCAGGGGTATTATCCCAATTAGGCAGTTTACGCAATAAAATACGAGCCTTTAATGCACAAGTAAATTGTTTCCATTTCTTTAAATCACCAGAAAAAATACGATCCATTTTCTGAGTAATCTTAATATTTGTTGGCGCTTCAGTCCAAGATGGATCATTATATAAGGAGATAAGTTCATCGGCTTCACTTAACATCCACTTGTATATACTCTCTTGTGAATCATACTTAGGAGAGTTTGAGGCATAAGCTTCAGAACGTGGCATATCACCAAACATATCCGTTGTTAATTGAGTTGACATCAAACGAATAGTACGTGCTATTAAGATAAAATTCTTAGAATTTGCCTTTTCGGCAGCTGCAATCAGCGCATTTACATTTGTACCGATATCAAAAAAATGCCTGCGCCATTGAGGATGTCTGTTCATTGTTAAGAATTCCCACCCACTTTTATAAGCATAAGTACCAGTCTGACTCTTCCCACCTGTGGTTAAAGCCTGTGAAAGATAAGTCCCATACTCAGCATGATCATAATTGATCTGAGAAGAGTAAAACACAACAACCGGCAATATTTGCTCAGGAGTTACAGCTGTTGATTTATCCGGATTCTTATTATCATCGAGCATATCCTCACAACTGGATACTCCCATGCCCAGTAATAACGCCAATGCAATATATTTTAATTTTTTCATAATACTTTATTTAGAAAGTTGCGTTAAGAGTAAAGTTAAAACTACGAGTGTTTGGAACAGCAAAATAATCAATGCCAAAACTTCCCGTACCACTAGCAGAACCTCCACTAATCTGAGGATCAGATCCTGAGTATTTCGTAATTAGGAATAGATTTCTTCCGGTTAATGAAGCCTTTAGTCCTTTAAATGCTGTTTTTTTCAAGAAACGGGAAAAATCATACCCCAAAGTCACATAACTTAAACGGATATATGATCCATCTTCTATAAAGTTTGAACTTACTGCATTATAATAAGTATTCATATTCGTTTGATTGAAAATGATTGGTTTCGTGTTTGGAATATAAGTACCATCTGCTTGTTGCACTACTCCATCAACTATTATCTCACGGTTTCTATATTTCTCATAGGATTTATGCTGTCCATTTGAGAATAAAGAACGTCCTGTCACGTTTACAACATCTCCCCCCTTACGTGTGTCTAATAAAAATGAAACAGAGAAGTCTTTCCATTGAAAAGAGCTATTTAAACCCAATAAGAAGTCTGGTTCTCTATCGCCTATTAATATACCCTTCGCAGAATCTATAATTGGATAACCATCTGCTGTACAAAGAACTTTTCCATCAGGACTTCTTTTATAGTCTTTACCCGAAATTGCTGTTGAAGAACCATTCAGATAAGCTGTTGGAAAAATATCTCCATATTGAGTACCTTGAATTTCAGTCATGCCTTCAGGTAAACTAACAACCTTTCCTCTATTCAAAGAGAAATTAGCACCAGCAGTCCATTTAAAATCCTTACTCATTATAATGTCCTGAGAAAGTTGAGCTTCTACACCATAGTTCTTAAGAGCCCCTTCATTACGAGTCTGTAAAATCATACCGGAAGCTGGAGATACACGAACTGTCACAATCTGGTTAGATACTGTCGTTGAATAATAAGCAAGGTCTAATCTGGTATGATCTTTGAAAAAGCGAAGGTCGGTACCAACTTCCCATGATTTAGTCATTTCAGGAAGCAACACATTAGATGAGCCTACAGCTGCATCTACGCCAAATCCACCATCCGGGAAACTACTCCATTGCTTATAGTTCTTATCAAATCTATATATAGGACCATCTTTTCCAACTTTAGCCCAGTTACCCCGAATCTTTCCATATGAGAATAAATCATTTGAAATGTGGAATAATTCAGAGAAAACAAGACCTGCAGTAATTGAAGGATAAAAGTAGCTTTTACTAGTTACGGTAGAGGACATATCCTCTCTGGCAGTTGCACTAATATGAGCAATGCCTTTGTAATCAAAACGTGCTTCTCCAAAATAACCAAACTTATTTCGTTTTGTATGGTACAAACTCATTGCATAATCATAAGATCCATCTGTTGTAATAGTACCAACGTTCTGCATACTATAGAAATCTCCAGGTAAAAGGAATTCAGCCCCTCCCATATTTGCATCAACACTTTGAATATCTTTCATGTCTGCACCAGCTAACAGATTCACATCAATATCTTTAGTCAAATTAAACTTATATGTAGCTAATCCTTGTAGTGATAACATGGAGCTATTGCTAGGAGAATAAATGTATTGTCCCAGCAATGAGAGATTACTATTCAATAATGATGCATCTGCAAAATCATCACGAGAAAATCTTGGAGTTGTGTAAGCATCATAAGAAGAATTAGACTTATCATAACTTACTTTTCCACTTAATACCAAATTCTTAATTGGCTTCCAATCAATATTACCTTGCAAAACATTACGAGTTGATTTTGTAACACTGTGGTCCATATATCTACTCCAGTTTGGATTCATAGGTACATCTAATTTTTCAGCATCAGTTAAGGTGCTCATATCATAAAGCCATCGAATTGATCCATCAGCATTTTTATAATTGCTCATATCATCGTTAATAGGCCAAGCGTATACAGAACTCATCGCATTACCAAATCCTCTGGATTCAGTTTGGATATAGTTAGATGATACTGAGAGATTCACATATTTTGATATGTCATAGCTTGCTTTCAATAAAATACCCAATTTATCTTTATAATCATTATGAACAACGCCATCACTTAAAGAATAGTTTGCAGATGCATATGCAGTAAATTTATCTGTTCCTCCAGATGCGCTGACATCATATTTTTGATATAAGCCTGTGCCTAAGAAGTTGTTCACATTATCATATCTTTTCTCATTTGAGGACAATAAAGGTCCCCAGCCACCTGTAGTATTTTCTTTATAGAATCCCTGAGAACCAGGTCCGTACATTTGTTGTATCTCTGGAACTCTAACTGCGTTATCAATCTGTACGCTTGCATTTGCATTTACCGTGACCTTACCTGCTTTACCACTTTTTGTTGTTATCAGAATAGCTCCGTTGGCTGCTTCCTGTCCGTACAAAGCTGATGCCGCAGCACCTTTCAATACAGTCATGCTCTCAATATCATTCGGATTAATATCTCCTGCAGCTGTTCCACCACCACTCATTGGCATTCCATCAATAATGAACAAAGGTTCGTTACTCTGAGAAGGGTTGATAGAAGAAACTGCACGGATAATAATCTGCGTACTTGAATTAGGTGAACCACCACTGCTACTAGTTTGTATACCTGCCACTTTTCCCTGGAGTGTATTGACAAAATTGGAAGACTGTCCAGCAACGATTTCATCGGAGCTTAAGCTTTGCACAGCAAAGTTTAATTTCTTCTTTTCAGTTTTAACCCCCATAGCAGTTACAACAACTTCTTCAAGTTGCACTGAAGAAGATTTTAACTCTACATTAATTACAGATTGTTTCCCTACCTTTATCTGGACTTCTTCAGATCCCACAAATCTGAATACCAGCGTAGAGTTATCAGAAACTTTAATTGAGTATTTTCCATCCAGGTCGGTCATAACACCCTGCGTAGATCCCTTTATCAAAACAGAGGCACCAATTACAGGCATCTTATCCTCAGCAGAAGTCACCACTCCGGTTACCGTTCGCTGAGCATAACCAGCTACAGCAGAAAGGAAAAACAACAGAAGTAATAGCTGTTTTTTCATAATTCTATTTATTTATTAATATTCGGTTATAATATGCATAATCACTTATAAAACTTATACAAAAGGCATATTGCTACAAAATTTAGATCTATTAGCTAAAAGGATATTTTTCTAGTTTTCTTAAATTGATATTCAAATATTTTCATCTTCATACTTATATATTAACACTTATGTATTACAAAAGAAACAAGCAATCACATCTCAACAGCTTAATAAAGAAAAAGAAAAATGGTAAAATCTAAATCAGTTATATATTAAAATAAAGGAAAATTTGCACTCTTTACTAACAATTATTTTTATAATTAATCCATTTAATAGATATATGAAATAAAATTATTTTCCACTCAAACGAAAGCTATAGGTCTTAAGCGCCAACTATACTCTTTGATAAATATCAAACATTACAAAAGAAAATCTCTTATCTCTTAAACTTAGATAATGCTCTATAAGCAACCATCTTCAAAACTATTTCAAATAAAAATAGCTAGAATAACCTGCTAAAATAGAAAGAACTAGCTTTGTTGACTGCACTTAGTAAGCAGTTTTACAAATTAACAAATCGAACAAACTATATAAGTATTATATAGTTCATAAAATATTTAAATCTATATATAGAATACTTATTATCTATGCAAACTTAACCAAAGTATTTTTAATAACAATATATTTTATGCAAAAAATTGTGTTTAAAACAAAATTAAAACAACTAAATATTATAGAAAGTTAATTATATGTTTTATAACAATCTTTTATAAAATAAAAGGATCTTTTTCTAGAATTAAAATAATATACCATCTCGCAAAAAGCGAATAAAGCATAATTTTCAGCTTACAAAAAAGGATCTAATTTTCTGAAACGAACTAAACTTATTTTCTTTCAAAGAAATTTAAAACACCTTTCATAAGTTGCTCCTTCTGAGATTCGACCTTTAAAGATTCAAATGGAAAACCTAATATACAAATTTTATAATCGCCTGAATAAGCTACGCCTGCACTCAGGTTATTCTCCGAATACCTAAAAACAGTATATGAATCATCACCAGAAGGTTCCAATGCATCGGGAGATTCTACCACATAGCTTTCTGAATTGAGTTCATTAAAATAATCATATTTACCAGAAAGATCAGAAAAAGGTGATGCCACACTCTTTACTTTTCCCGTAATAGCCGCCTGTCCTGTACGCCATTTGTATTTCAATACATTCATTGCAAAATCCTTATCCGACTGACGCGGAGAGTCATTATCCCATAAATCAGATCCGACAAAGGAGCCTGTTATAAAAAGATTACCTTTACTTTTGCAATAATCACAAATTGCAGTCTGGAGTTTATCAGGAAAAGTTTTAAATTCTAATGGGTGCACACCACCGCGCCCCATTTTAGTTAGTTTTTGTTTACCCAGAATCAGATCTACATATTTAAAATCTGTCATCTCTATTTGACCATCCATCACAGCCTCATTGCTGCAGGATATGAAAGAATAGCCTGATTTAACTATGGCCTTGCCATGTACAGCCGGATAATCGAATGTGTTTCCGGCAATTACCTGAGTTTCATAATTAGCACGACTGGCACCAAAACCTGGTGCATCGTCATCCATCCAGGGAATTTTCCGACGAAACTCAGTCATACTCCCTATATATTTAAAATCACGTTTATCAGGAACGCCATGATCCAGTTCATCATGAAAACCAGCAATACTGTCTGCAACAAAATCAGCCGGTGCGCTAACCCGGTCAAAACCATTAACTACGAGAACAACCCCTTTCTCATCAACGGAACGACATGCAGATAATATCTCTGAAGGAAAACTCTGTCCCCCTTTATTCAGAGCAGTTACTTTATAGCTATATATCTGTCCGGCATTCTGTTTTACACGATAACTATTCTTAGTTACTATTTTCCCATTATCAAAATCACCATTATCTATGCGAGTATAAACTACATATTGCTCAGCTATAGCTGTAGGTTCAAGCGAATCGGCGACTGGACGCCAGCTTAGTTCTACCTCATTTTCTCCTGTAAACCTCAAAGCTAAATGATCAACAGGAAGAGGCTGAACTACATATTTCTGTTTATATTGGGATGCGAGAAACTGCAATATTCCCTTATAGATTGATCGGCTAACGGCAAACCGGAAGCGTGGATCCAACCCATAACGCATATCTGCAAAGTTCTCATGAGAAAGAAGTTCCAGTAACATGGCAGGAACCTTAGGCACGCGTGCCTCAAAGTATGACTGATTCCACATACCCCTGCGGCTCCAATTGGGTTCATAAAGCGAACGGATATCATTCACTATTTGCGTTTGTACAAGATCAGTCAGATCTCTTGCTGCATATCTGGAAGAACCATTAGTGTACTTTCCCTCATCTGTATTAGTACAGAAAATACCTAAAGTGCCAATGATTGAATCATTCATTGTTGTACCGGCATCTGAATGAAAAGCAAAAGACAGATCCACCGGAATATGCAAACCCTCAGCATCAGGATTGACTTTTGAACCTCCTGCCAGATAGTTCACCCAGGTTCCTCTTGATTTATAATCATCTGTATAATCATTCATTCCTTTGCTAGGAGAATAAATATCTTCTGGAAATCCAGCCCATTGCATCCAGTAACGGGCTCCCTCCGTATAACGGGGATAGCCGCTTGTTTCGTAAGGATAATCAACTTTTGGAAGTTGTTTTTCTGCTTTTTCTGCTTTTGAGTCAGAGCTTTTTACATTATCCGTGGTTCCACTCTCAGCTATGCGACGGGCTATATTTCCATAGCCACCACCTATTTTCACAGCATCAGCAGTAACAATTTTCCCGGAATTTGAACTTTTGTTGCTCAGAACAATCTTAACATCGCTATTCTTTCCAGCATCAAAACTGAAATCTCCCAAGTAAATCCAGGTACCACCACCCATTGTCTGGTTGACCTTAAACTGCGTAATACCACCTTTGTGATAAACAGTATATAAAGCATCATCTGCACTATTCTCTACAGTCTTGTAAGAGACATAAACAGCATATATTCCGGGCTTCGGTATATCAGGGATCCATTCGGCAGTACTCTCATGTCCTTTCTTTATCGTTTCAATCTGACGAAATGTTCCATCACGGAAAGGATTATCATTATTAATATAAAACGTCTTTTTCTGAGCAAAGCCAGATGTTGCTCCTTTCATCCATTTTTTATCAATATTATTTTCAATATATTGAGAGCCCGCACTCAAAGATCCATCGTTATCAACTATTACTTCAGTTGTATTTACATCACGTTCACGAGGCAACAGTACATTAGCTCCGGCATTCTCAAGCATAGGCACCAAATAAGGTAACACATAACTTTGAGTATACAAGTCTTCCACTGTCTGAAAAAGACGGGCACGCTGCCATTCCCAGCGAGTCAACTTTGACTCATAATAATATCCATGGCTTTGCCACATCGCAATATGACGGTTCTGTAAGCCAAACTCCGAACGATAAGGAACAGATATACGAGAGACCAGAGGTTTGTCTATCCTATTTACAAAAGTAACAGCTTTACTATTTTTCTTACTACGTAAAGCAAGTGGAACAAATTCTTCTATAGAGTGTTTATCTGTTATCAGTTTAACTTTATAATTTGCATATTCAGCCGGAAGTAACTGACGGATATGCTGATAAATTGATGCTACATTCTCTTCCCTGAAAGGTATATAAGAACAATTGATATTGGCATACAGCTCAATGGCATTCTTATTCACAGCTACTGAGTCTATACTAATTGCACCCACTGAGATATTTTCCCGTGCAGTTTGGGTCAGATAGTGACCAATACCCGAACGGACCTCCTTAGAAAGTTCTTGTGCACCGGTAGTCTGATAAAAGAGCCCGGCAAACAGCAAGCTTAAAACACATTTACTTATAGATTTCATAAACTTCTATTTTTTACTTTTTATCAACAAGATAAGTCCGATAAATGTAAACAAAGCATTAAATATCAGCAATTCATAGCTGAAAGTATATCCATTGAACCATGACTGAGAATTCTTTTGTAGGATAAAGCAAAGAATAGGTGATAAAACAGCAACCACAGGAACATATTTATCACGTACCTGCTTTTTGGCAAAAATACCAAATGCAAACATTCCAAGAATTGGACCATACGTATAACTCGCAAGGATATAAACGGCATCGATTACACTTGTATTATTCAGCAGGTTAATTACTATAATGACTATTCCCATCACCACAGACATCATCACATGGACCAATTTACGCACTTTTACAACCTCTGTTTCAGTTTTATCCTTTGTAGTTTCAAGAATATCTACCGTAAATGACGTTGTTAAGGCAGTCAAAGCAGAGCCGGCAGCAGAATAAGCTGCAGAAATCAGTCCCACCACAAACAAAACACCAACAATCTGAGGGAAATAACCATGAGTGGCAATCAACGGGAAAAGCTCATCACTTTTTTTCGGAATACTAATTCCGGATTTTGCTGCAAAAATATAGAGAAGTACACCCAACATTAGAAACAACAAAATAATAAAAACCTGAAAGATTCCACTGGTAATCATATTCTTCTGAGAGTCTTTGAAGTTTTTACAACTTAGATTACGCTGCATCATATCCTGATCGAGACCGGTCATGGCAATCATTGTAAACACTCCGGCAAGGAATTGTTTAAAAAAGTATCTTTTATCATTAACATCATCAAAGAAAAAAGCCTTTGAATAGTTATTATCTGCAATAGCATTCATCATCCCACCAAAAGAGAAATTCAAATCTGAAGCTATATAATAAATACAAAAAAGTACAGAACCAACCAGGCAGAGAGTCTTTAGTGAATCTGTCCAGATCAAAGCTTTTACTCCTCCGCGAAAAGTATATAGCCACACCAGTGAAACAGTAAAAACCACATTCAATATGAATGGAAGGTGCAATGGTCCAAAAACCAATAACTGCAGAACCACACAAACTAGGAATAGACGAACTGCTGCGCCCAACATTTTAGAGATAAAGAAGAACCAGGCTCCTGTTTTATGTGTAGAAACGCCAAAGCGATTATCCAGATATTCATAGATAGAGACTAAGTTCATTTTATAAAAAAGAGGAATCAGTAGAAAAGCAATAATAAACTGCCCTGCCAAAAATCCAAGTGCCATCTGAAGATAAGAAAAATTACTCACTGCCACCATTCCCGGAACAGAAACAAAAGTAACTCCCGAAATACTAGAACCAATCATGGCAAAGGCCACAACATACCAATGAGATTTTCTGTTTCCCACAAAAAAACCCTGATTATCGGCTTTTCTACCTGCAATATAAGATATGGCAAATAATACAATAAAATAACAAACAATAGTTGATAAAACTAGAATTGGGCTCATATTTACAATTTATTGGATCATTCCAAATAGTTCTTAAGTTTAATAGACTTGTTAGAAGAATTCAAACTAACTGTCGTTTTGTTTAATGCAAAATAAACATTAACAAATGCAAATTTAGAGGCATTTATTTATAAAACAAAACAAAAATTATATTATTTACTATCTTTTATTCCTTTACCAAAACAAAACATCAAAATAATGCACAAACCTATTAATTAAAATCAATACGTCATATTTAGACTACAAATAAAAACACATTTATATAAAATGCAATTTTATAATAACTTATCGACAGAAACAAATTCATATCCTTTCAACTTTAAATCAATAATCAACTTATCCAGGTAATTATAAAATTTATCTGTTCGCCGGGCATCCGTTCCAATATGAATTAACAGCATAAAACCATTTAATGAATGCATTTGCTCATAAATCATAATATTGTTATAAATTTCTTCAGAAGAACGGTAATTTTTCATTTGTGGCAAAGTATAATCAGCGTTCGATGTAGTTCCTGGTGTAAAGTTAATAAGTTGCGCACCAATGCCAGAGCACCAGGAAGATATCTCGCTATTATACCATTCATAAGAAGGAAGGAAATAACGGGATTTAGGTAGCTTTATTCCTGCTTTTATCATTGCCTGATAGTTATCCATCAAATCTTTACGGAAAGTCTCACGTGTAACTAATGTGGAATCTCTCTTAATCCAGTCTGCGTAAAGTATGTGTTTATCAGAGTGAGGGCCAAGATAGTGCCCGTCTTTCTGCAAATGCTTTACCAATTTCGGGTAAGTACGATAAAAATCTCCGGTTAAGAAGAAAGAGCCTTTTACCTTTTGGCGTTTTAGGGTATTACATACTATTTCACCTCCATCGGCAAACTGGTGACCGGTAAAAACCAAAGCTATTTGTTTTTTTGAAGTATCTCCTTGAATAATCCCTCCAAGAACTACTTTATTCAAGTTCTGATGGAGGGATTTCTTGGTTAGATCAGAACAAAAAGACGTAGCTACAACCGTCTTTTGTTCGCAAACTGAGCTGCCGGTAGAGTAGCCTTCATTTGCATTTATATTAGGATTAGACGAATAGAAATCAGAGTTAAATTCAAATTTATCCGGATAATAGAAACCACCCCCTACGAAACCATATTCATTTGTTCTGCACATTTGCGTTGCAAATATTGGTCCGATAAAAAGGTTAAAAGAAAACAGTATAATTCCTATTTTTCTCATAGATTATGCAATAAGTTCAAAGTCAACATTTTACAATGCAAACATAAATAATAAAAATCAAATAACAAGAGATTATATATTAAAAAACTGTTCTTAATGATTAAATTATCTAAATATCAATTTTTAATGATTAATCAGACTATCTTATAGAAAATAAAACACAATAAGACTGAAGAGTTTTACTTAGAAAGTAACGTAAAGAATAAAAATCAGGCATAAAATACGAAAAACAAAACCAGCATTAACTAGTCAGCCCTTAAAAAGCATACATCGAACTTATTGATGCTTTTTAAGAGCTGACTGATAACACTATAGATAATGGACTATTATAAGATTTTCAAATATATTATCTTATTCTTTTTTAATATAACCATAATATTCCGCATCTGTTGTGCAATCCCACCAAACAGGACATGACCAGATTGGATCTTGCATCGCAAATTTATTAGAAGCGAGCAACTGGGTCAAGTTATAGTTACTTTCATGAGAACTTTGGCTAAATCTACGGAACCAATAGGTCAAATCTGTAGGAGAAGAACCAGTGATTTTATTTGTTGCCGAGAACTCCTGCGGACGTTTGTAGTCAATATAAACAGTTCCAAAGTCTCCTATATTGCCAGCACTATAGTTAAAACGACGCATATCATTCCAGATCTCCATATCATACCCCATGGCAATCATTTTTTGACGCATAATTTCTGCCATGGTTAATGATCCAGATGACTGACAGACAGCATTACTATTCAAATATGCAGCTATATCAGCTTCATTCATTGGCATTTCGTCCGGGTTCTTAGTTCCGTCTGATTTCCATTTAGCCAGCCTTATCTGCATCCTGTCAAAATGAGCCTTAATACCATCCTTATATGCCTTCCAGGCATCCTCCTTTTTACCTGTACGGAAATAGACCTCTGCTTTAATAAAGCACATTTCAGCGTATGTCAGGATATCCGAATCAGAGTTAGGACGAGCATAAAACGTTCCTGTACCAGCTACATAGTTATAGTTTGCTGACGGATAATAGAACAGATCTGTAACAGAACGTCCACTAGTTGACATACTATTGGTACGTGTACTAACATATACTGTATCAACAGCATCCTTATAATTGGTTGAGTTACAATATGCAGATCCTTTCTGATAAGTAACTGTTACATCATTATTACTTACTACGACTTTATGAATATTAGATGCATCTGTAATAAATTTATTTCGTGCGTCGTTATCAGCAATTGTATATTTAATTGTCACATCTCCAGAAGTTGCAAATGCACCAGCATATACAGTACCTCTCTGACGAATATCAGAATTCATCATATCAACCCCCTTATCACGTCTCCAGACATAGCTTTTTATAACTCCGTCCTGATCCAGAACAACATTGCTCATCATGGCAGGTACCAGTTTACTTAAACGGGGA